>Ga0315282_10000067_pt1 | contig 198867 bp, 213 predicted proteins | sample YL17G07_20_MG_FD_203693 | JGI IMG/M metagenome (GOLD analysis project Ga0315282, IMG submission 203693) | Sediment microbial communities from Yellowstone Lake, YNP, Wyoming, USA - YL17G07_20 | ecosystem: Environmental > Aquatic > Freshwater > Lake > Sediment | place: USA: Wyoming | collected... | reverse complement strand
TGATTATGCCAGTTAAAATTCTTATGGTCGTAGTTTTGCCAGCTCCATTCGGCCCCAAGAAACCAAAAATCTCACCCTGCTTAACTTCAAAGGAGATGTGGTCTACTGCTATTATGTCACCATAACGTTTTGTCAAATTCTGAACAGCGACGGCGGTACTCATGGCACTTCCTCTAATGGGGTTCTTGAATGCCTAACAGTATTAACCTCTCTCTGCTTTTTATGCCTCGCGCCTCATTTGCTGGAGCAAAAATCATGCCTCCGCGAGCCAATTCAACTTGCTCGTCGCCCACCGTGAATGCGCCTTTGCCATCGGCAACATAAAAGCACACATCGTACGGTTCAGGACGTGAAGGAATCTCCTGACCAGCTTCAAGACAGATTAGCACTATATTAAAGCTGCGGGTTTTTAACACGTCCTTCTTCACCCGACGACGATCCTCCATAGTATTCAGCAAACCTTGCTTCTGAGAAAACTCCACCAGTTTGTTCAAATCCAATACTTTTGCCAATGTCTATTTCACCCCCTATCATTTTCTGAATTTTTTATCCAATCTCATGCCTATGAACAGAAAAGCTGCCGTGAATAATATTAGAACAACCGAGTCTAACACTGGTCCATAGAGTGTTTTCCCTTCAAGCGCGTATCTAACCAAGTCGTTAGCATAAGTGAGTGGTGAAAATGCCGCTGCAATTTGTCCCCACTCAGGTAGACTTTCAATCGGTATGTAGAGTCCGCTGATGAAAATCAATGGCAGGCGAACGAAATTCAGCAGCATCATTATGTCGCCGGGATTTTCTGTGGGAAAAGAAGCAAACATAATTCCAAGTGTGGCAAAACAGTAGGAGGCAAGTGACAAGCCCGCTATCAAAGCTATGAGACTGATGATTTGCGTTTCAAACCATAGGAGCCCGATGAATAGTGGAATTACGCCTATAGCTAGACTGAATAAGAATCCTCCCAAGGTCTTACCTAATATGATAGAATAGAATGATATGGGTGCTGATATCAGTCTTTCAAAGGTTTTCACTCTTCTCTCGGTTGGTATAACCATCGGTCCGATTGAAGAAGAGCTGAACAGTATGGTGATCGATATTAGTCCTGGAATGAGAGTCGCTGCTGGCGCGTTTTTTCCCACCGCAAACGAAAGGAACATGAAGAGGGGAAATAATATGCCAAACATGAGGGTTCCAGGTTTAATGTAGTAGATGCGCATGTCTTTCTTCGCGATTGCCCAAGAGGCGCTTAAATCAGTTTTCAATTGTCCCATGGAAAACTTTTTGCTCATTAAATTGCCTCCTTTTTAGTTTTCACTTCTATTTCGGTAAGCCTAACAAACACGTCTTCAAGGCTCGGACCAAGCGTGGTCAAACTAATTGGTTTAAGACCGTTTGCCTTAGCGTATTCCCACAAACCTGACAGCACGTTGGCTGGGTCATTAGTGTATACCCTGAACTTGTCTCCTTCTTTGCGTACTTCATTGGCCGATGGGATTTTTTCCAGTTCCTTCAAGGTTTTTGGTGTGGTTTTGTCGAAGGCAACTTCTACAGATTGGACGCTTTGTATGGTTTTCTTTAGCTTTTCTGGAGTGTCGATTGCCGCTATCTTCCCTTTATGGATTATTGCTACTCTATCGCATGTTACGTTGGCTTCTTCAATGTCATGTGTTGTCAAGAAAATAGTTACCCCCTTCTGGTTGAGTTCTCTAACCACGTCTTTTATGATTAAGGCGCTTTGCACGTCCAGCCCCGATGTTGGCTCATCTAAGAAAAGCAGCTGAGGCGTATTGATTAGGCCCATAGAAAGTGTGAGGCGCCGCTTCATTCCCTTCGAAAAGCCCTTAGCCTTCGAGTTCCTTCTATCGTAGAGTCCAAAAAGTTCCAGCAATTCTCTGGCTTTCTTCTCTCTTTCGGTCTTGCTAACTTGGTAGAGTTCACCAGTAAACATCAAGTTGTCCCAAGCAGAGAGATCATCATAAATGTTAGAAATTTCCGGCACTATTCCCATACGCCTTTTGGCGGCAATGGCTTGGCTCTGAACATCATATCCGAAGATTTTTGCGGTTCCATCGCTTGGCTTTGTTAAGCTCGTGAGCATTCTTATTGTGGTGGTTTTGCCGGCACCGTTTGGTCCTAAGAACCCAAAGATTTCGCCTTGTTCAACTTCAAAATTTAAATGATCAACTGCCAAAAGATCATCGTAATATTTCGTCAGATTTATCGCTTCTATCGCATTTTCCATTTTTCTCATCTCCATCAAACTCAAACAAAAAATAAGGAAGCTAAAGGAGTGCCATTCTTACTAGATTTTCAACGTTTTAGGGCTTCGAGCCGCTTACTCACTTTGCTTAAACGGTCTTCAAGCGTTTCTTTGAACTCCTCCAGCATTTTTACTTCTTCTTCAACCGACATTAGCGGCGGGAATTCCATGAATGACCGATGATGCTCCTCGTGGTGACGATGTTGAGGTCCACATCCACATTCACAGCACATCTATGCGTCACCTCCTTCCTCTTTTTCGGTAAAATGTGCATCGTAAAATTGGACTAGACCGTCCATCAACTGTCTTCTTCTTTTCACCGTCTTCAACCCTTCTTTGAGGGCTTTAACTCCAGCCTCAGTAAGAGTGTAAACTCGACGGTCAGCACCAGTTTCCTTCCTCTCCCACTCTGAAGTTACGAACCCTCTCTCTTCCATTCTCCTGAGCATTGTGTAGACGGCGCCAGGCTCGGGAATGTATTTCTCTGACGTTATTCTCTCCAATTCATCCATCATTTGATATCCATGCGACGGCTTTTCGTGTAAAATTCGCAGAATCAACAGTTGAATAAGCCCACTTCCAGAGTAATGACAGAAACTGTGCCTGCCCCCACACATACACATCACAGGCATACGTAACATTGATATATATATATAAGTGTTACTTACTTTAAGAAAACGAAACATTTTTCATGCGTCTATTGGGGGTTCACAGCCCGCAATTGACTCGGAACGCCAAGTAGAAAGACCTTCGCACCATACCAAAATATCTAGAGCGCGCTAACCGTAATCTCTGGATTTGACTGGAAAGAAACACAGAACTGCGAAAAATGCATTCTCCACTGTCACGTAGAGCCTTCCTTGGTGCTTTCACCGGATTTCTTAACCAATCTCAATTGGGTATTTCGAGTCAGGATCTAGCGCGCACTGTTCATATTGGTCTTTTTTTATCCAAGATTGAACCCCCGTGTTTCCTTCGTGTCCTTTGCTCAGTTCTGTTCCTCCAGATAGCCGTTCTTTTGCGGTGAATTTGAAAAACACTTTTCGAAAGAATCGTGAGACTAGACTTAGACGCAATTCAAGGAGCTATTCATGCTTCGATCGATCGTAGAAAAATGAGACAGATTTTGGGTAAAAGTCAAGGCATGGCGGCTATTCAGCGCCTGTAGAGGCATCAACGATATTCCTTATTTCTGCGTTCAACGCCTCCGGCAAACCCAGAATGCTTACATCCATGAAACCTCGTATGATGAGCGAAACAGCCAAGTCCCGCGACAGCTTCCGCGTCATCAAATAAGTAATTTCCTTCTCGCTTATCTTACCCACCGCAGCTTCATGCGTTATCTCCACACCCTTCTTTTTAGCTATCAGTTCGGGAATGGACTGCAGGTATGACACATCATCCATGAGCAACCCACGGCACTCCAAGTGCCCCTTGCAATCGCTGCTGTCCCCCTCTATCATGCCGCGGATTATCATCTTGGAGCCTTCGCGGGCTATGGCGCGGCTCACCATCTCTGCCTTACTGCCCTTACCGCTGAGGACTGCCTTGGAACCGATGTCCAATAAGGAATCTCGATGCCCGTATAGTATACTGTTGAAACTCACACGCGAGTCTTCACCGCTGCAATAGGCGACCGGGTACATCTGCACATCCCTAACTGGACGCATGCAAACGTAATTTGATACGAACGTTGCCTTATCGGCAATCTGCGCGCCACTTCTGGGACGAACAAATGTGTCTCTACTCCATTGGTGAATCATCGTGAAGTTGAGCATGGCGCCATTTTTCACGTAAATTTCCGAGATGCCAAAGTGGGAGGCTTTCGGAACAGTAGAGTGCTGCACGCAACTCGTGATTATGTGCGCCTTGGACCGTTCCTCGGCGATTATGATGTTGTGCACCCGCTGCTCCAGATTCCGCTGTGTAATCATGAGGCAGGACTGCAACGGAAATTCTATCTCGGCGCCGGGAAGTATGCGCATGAAGTAGCCGCCACTGTAGTCTTCCGCGACCTTCTTGGTGTATTCGTCTTTTTCCTTACTCACGACCTTCCACATGTAATCCTCAAGCCACGAATACTTCTTCAACGCCACTTTGACGTCCATGAGCTCCAGTTTGCCCTCATAGATTTCGTTGACTTTGGCGGTCACCGTCTCTTGGTTTAGGTGGAAAAAAGTGGCTGAACGGTTCTTCTCATCGGATTCGATGCCGGCTCTCTCGGCTTCTTCGAGGATTTTGTGGGGAACCTTGGTCAAGTCACTTTCTTTGCTCAGGTTTCCATCCCTCCCGTGTTCTTCTTCTGCAGGCTACGCACTCCTCATAGCCTACCCGCTTGATTTCTTCGTAGATGCTCAGAGGATCGGTGAAGCAGTGGAACCTACCCTCAAGCAGTATGCAGCCATAACTAGCCTTCACATGCTCCAAAATGTCACCCTTATGCGTAATAATCAGTGCGGAACTACCCGAACTCTCAATGTAGCGTTGAATCTCAGTCGCCATCATCCGCAGGCTTTCCACATCCACGCCTGAATCAGGCTCATCCAACAACAAAAGCTTGGGCCTCAGGAAAATCAACTGCAGAATCTCCGAGCGCTTCCTCTCCCCGCCACTGAAACCCACGTTAATATCCCGGTTCAAGAAACTGGTTAGTCGGAAAGCCTCAACCTGCTTCAACTCTTTCGCGCTAAACTCGTCCTTCGCCGATTTTCCCAGACACAGCTTGAGTAAGTCGCCTAGCTTTACCCCTGTGATTTCAGGGGGATTCTGGAAACTAACAGCCATACCCAGCTTTGCCCTCTCATCGACATCCTTGCGCGTGACATCGACACCTCGGAAAAGTATCTGGCCTGAAACCACTTCATATCCAGGCAGCCCCATAAGTGTGCTGATGAGGGTGGTCTTTCCTGAGCCATTTGGCCCAAAGAGTATGTGGCTTGCGCCCTCCTTGAGACTGAAGTTGATGTCTTTGAGTATGAGCTGGCCTTCGACCTTGACTGACAAACCATTGACTTCAAGCATGTCCATAGTAATCAAGACGCGTTGTTTTCAGGAAGAAATATACTTTTTCGGTGATTTGTCGATTGTTAATTTGAAATCCTTAACTCCTTAAAATGAGGGTTCGCGTGCAATGACCGAGGGTGTTCATGGCATGCATCTTTGGTTTTCTCCATTTTTTGTTTATCTGATGATTGGAGATTTAGTTAGTTCTTAGTGTTTTATTGCGGACACTTTTATGCTTACTATGCTTTTTCCGATCTTCTTGGTCTTTTTGGCAGATATGCCTAGGGTTTTGATAAACTTTTGAGTAGTGTCGCTCGCTATGAAATCAGATGGGAAGTTTGTTTCGTCTATTATCTTTACTTCTTTGAAGCCTGCTTCCTTTATGAAATTCAGGTATTTTTCTTTCAGTTCTGCGCCAGAAATGCAACTTGTGTATGCTTGAACGTTTTCTTTCAGTTCTTTTGGCAGTTCATCGAGCAATACTATGTCTGAAACCATTAATCGACCGTTGGGAGCTAGAACTCTGTAGGCTTCTTTGAAGACTTGTCTCTTGTTTGGGGAGAGGTTGATTACGCAGTTTGAGATTATGACGTTTACTGATTGGTCTGCGACTGGAAGGTTCTCAATTTCCCCAAGCCTAAACTCCACGTTTGCGTATTTGCCCTTCCTTGCGTTTGCCCTTCCCTTATCTAGCATTTCTGGAGTCATATCTACCCCGATCACCTTGCCCTTCTTGCCTACTTTCTTTGCAGCAAGGAAACAATCAAAGCCTGCGCCTGAGCCTAAATCGAGAACTGTTTCACCCTCTTTTAACGATGCCAAAGCGATGGGATTGCCGCATCCAAGCCCCAGATTTGCTCCTTCGGGAACAGAACTCAATTCCTCTTCGCTGTAGCCTATCCTTCTGCTTATGTCTCCACTGGTTACGGGTGTGCAACCGCAAGAAGAGTCAGAGGAGGCACAGCAAGAACTACTGTTCTTTGCTACGTTGCCGTAGCGTTTTCTGACAATCTCTTTGACCTTTTCTTCTTTCATAAACTTACTTCTCCTTTTCAATTACTCCCTTAAGAAGGGGACTAAGCGTTTTGCTTACTGCACCAACCAGTCTTTCGGCTTTTATCATCACTATGCAACAGACTTTGCCCTCTTTCTCGTAAGCGACAACGGCTATCTTATCAGCTGCCTTAAGGTCTGCCTTCTCTCTCAAATCCTTAGGAAGAACTACCTGCCCTTTGGCATCCATCGTTATGATTGCATCAATTTTGCACTCATCATTGCAGCTACTCACACTTAATCACCTTATCCAAAGCATTGGAGTTCTCAATATTAAGTGTTTCTGATTTTTTTGATAAATCTGATTTTATCTACATATACGCTCAGATGCTTCATTTCGAAATTTCCTAACGCGCACTCAATGATCTATTCTGCAGAGCTCACACGGTATAGACAAGGAATCAATTCGCTTTCCTTGATCCTACAACTATTAGCGCAGAGGGCCAGCCGAACCTCGAATAAGTATCCATGGCCTTCTCGAGGATACGTCCTTCCATAATCACTTTTCCGGTCTCCAAGCCACTTTCATGGGTCGAATCGTTGATGTAAGATTGTTCGCCATCATACCCTCTTATTACAATCCAATGGGGCAGATGAGGTGGATCTTTTGCTCCTCTTGCTTTAGAAGTGTAGTGGGAATCTACCAACGCAATTACGGGGCTGTGATTAGACAACGCCCTTCTTATATCGAGCATTGTAGGATTTCTATCAAGAATGGCTGAGGAAATATGCCTTTTCAATATCTCTTTGTGTTTTTCGAAGAAATCGAGAAAAAGCTTTCTTTCGGCAGGGTCGGTCTGGCAACATTCGAGCAGTATTTTGCCTTCGCCACTAATCCCCTGACTCATTAGCAGTTTCGTTTCGAACCCTTTCTTGATGAAGAAGGCTGCAATTCGATACGGCGATGAGAACTTGAAGGGTAAGGCAACTATCTCTGTCCAGACCGAGAATTCATTTTGCTTGGAAAACTGCACGTTCCTATCGAAGTATCTCCAAACCATAAGAGTTGCGCATGCACCGCACGTGAAATCCGTAGTCTGTTTATAGAGTGGGACTCCTAGTCGCATGTGGTTCTACTCCGACTCATAATCAATGAGAAGTCTCGTAAGTGTCTACGTATTCTATCTCGACTGACAAGTCGTCGACCAAGCACTATTCCAGCTTAATCGCGCGCACGCGCGTCTGACTGGTTCTCTCCTGCAATACGCGCAAATGCCTTTTTCCGTGGGAAGTATTTCCTGGTTCGCAAACCAAGTCTGACCAGAGAAAGCATTAAAGGCACTTCCAGTAACGGGCCGATTACCGTTGCCAGCGCCGCTTGAGATCCAATTCCATAAAGTGTTGTAGCTACAGCGATTGCCACTTCAAAGTGGCTGCTGCTGCCTATAAGTGTAGTGTCTATGGCAGTTTCGTATTTCCAACCTAGAAAGTAACCGAGAAGATAGGTCCATGTGATCATGATAGAATAGTGTATCAGGTTTGGAAGGGCAAGATAGCCTACCAGCAAAGGATTATTTAGAATAATTTCGCCCTCAAATGAAAACAATACTATAAGAGTTGTTAGCAATGCAACAACGGATATTTTCCCGAGACTTGGGATGTACGTGTTGTTGAACCAGCCTTCGCCTTTTTTATTTATTAGTAATTTGCGAGAAATTGCTCCTGCCGCAACTGGCAACGCTATGAAAATCACAACGCTAGTAGCAATCAAATCCCATGGGACTGGAATGCTGCTCACGCCCAAGTAAAGACCCGCAAGGGGAGCGTAAAGCGCAAGCATGAGCAAAGCGTTGACGGCAGTGTTGATTAAGCCTTGTGCCATGTCGCCTTTTGCCAGGAACATCCACCACATAACCATGGCGGTGCATGGTGATAAGCCCAAAAGTATGACTCCTGCAATGTACTGAGGATTTCCAGCGAGAAGCGTGTTTGCTAAAACTGTCATTAGAATTGGAGCCACAACCCAATTAGCAATTATCGTAACGAGCAACGGCTTGGGGTGTTTACCTGCTCTTTTTATGTCACTAAAACGTATTCCGACAACCGTGGGATACATCATAAAAAACAAAAGGATTCCTATAGGAATAGACAACTGGTTAAATTTGAGAGAATCCATAAACTGCCCAAACTCTGGCAAAAAGCGTCCAATGAGTAAGCCAACAATTATGCATATTGCTATCCAAAGGGTCAAGTATTTCTCAAAAAGCCCCAAAGATGCTTCGTGTCTAACATACGGTTGTTCATTTGTCAACGTCTTATCCTCTTGCGATTAACGATTACTTTACTATAAGTACGTTTACAGAAGATTCACAAGCTATTCTGTTGCAATGGCTTCCCAATAATAGAGAATGAGCAGCGCCAGCTCCTTTGCTTCCGACCACAACCAGGTCAAACTTCCCCTCTCTAGCCATGTCTATGATGACCTTGGAAGGATTCGTATCTGTGACCGAGACGAGTTTGTACTTTACTTTTTCATATTCTAAGACAGCTTTGGCATCTTCTAAAGTTTTATGGCTAAACTCGTGAGCAGAAGGTGTAGGTGCAGGGTAAAAAACGCTAACAACAGTTATTTCAGCCCCAAACTTCTCCGCAATCTTGATTGCTTCTACTAACGCCCTTTTCGAATGTTCTGAGCCATCAACACCAATCAATATCTTCTGCAATTATCTGTCACCACAATCAAGCTATTTGTTCAATGATGCGTTTCGTAAGAGCATCGACTAGATCTGAACCCACCGCATCGATTATCTCAAATATCCTGGGATCTGCAACTGAGTAAAGCCGCCGGTTGCCTTCTTTCCTAAACTTCAAGAGCCCACAATCCTTGAGAATCTTGAGATGCCTCGAAACCACGGGTTGAATTATGTCTACATAAGGTACTATCTCGCAAACACATTTTTCTCCTCCACGCAAGAAACCAATTATGTCAAGTCTCACCGGATCGGAGAGAGCGTTGAAAATCTTCGCCTTGAACCTAAGCTGACTGCCCTTCTTTGAATGCATGAACATCGTTAGGTCAATAGCAATATTTAAATATTGTCATCCCACATGTCCATATCAACATTGCTGGTGTCTGAATTGGAGAAAACAGAGAACAAGAAAATTGGGTTCATCTTCTGTGTCTGCACTGGAAAGTGTCCGGGGTTTTCGAAAATGGACATGTGGGATTTCATCAACATTATTCGGGCGGAGTATCCAGTTGAATACGCGTTTATTCACCCGATGTTATGCGATGAAGACGGCGAACGATTCCTCGCCGAATTTCTCAAGAAAGATCGGAAATACCTGGTTGCTGGCTGCGCACCGATAATGCAGAGGAAACTGTTCAAAGACTCCTTCGCCAACGCTGGCCTTGACGTCAACAAGGACTTAATCCCGATCGACGCTAGAAACATGACGACACAAGAAGCCCTTGCATTAGTCAAGAAGACTCTGGAGGAAACAGCAAAGTGACGGAAGAAACGTACATGGGAGTGCCGAGAAACAAGATACCATGGTGCCCCCTCGTTGACTACACTAAGTGCAATTTCTGCGAAGGTGACCCCCAATGTCTCAAATTTTGCCCACACGGAGTCTTCGCTATTGATGAAAAAGAAAAGAAACTGATCGTCGCAAAGCCAGACAACTGCGTAGTCTTTTGCCGATCATGCCGCGTGGTTTGTGCACCCGAGGCGCTTGGTTTTCCATCAAAACCAGAAGTCCTAAACATCATCAAGAAGACTAGGGAGAATTCTGAAGAATGGAAAACCACAAGGTCGTAGTAGTGCCCTGCAGTGGAATAGGCAAAAGCCTAGGCACTGTCGGCCGAGTAGCAACATACAAAGTAATTGAACGAATGAAACCAGAAGAGACAAGAACCGTGTGCTTGGCATTACTGACCATGGGAGACGACGATGCGTTGAAACTCGTGAGGGAAAATCCTTGCATCGCAATAGATGGCTGCCCATCCCAATGCTCGAAAAAGAACATTGAAGCGTCCAAGGGAGACTTGGCACACAACATAATCGTTACCGATGTTTTACGAAAGAACAGATCCCTGAAGCCTGAGGGTGTAATAGAATTGAATGACCAAGGAGACAAGCTTGCCGAAATCATCGCAGGCATGGTCTCAGAGAAAGTTGACGAGATTCTACGTAAGGAGAAATGTGAATGACGCTTGCAACAGGAAAAGTTGGCATAATCTGCTGCAGCGGAGAAGACTTGCCAGAAGGGACAATTTCGCGTGTAGCAACACATCTCGTTCTGGAGAAGCTCAGACCTGACCAAACAGTAACATTATGTCTGCCGCTTTTTCTCGCAGGAGGAGAAGACGAACGAGTGTTTGCCAGACTCTTTCCAACAATCGCTGTTGACGGCTGCAGCAAGAAATGCGCTGAGGCAGGAACAAAAAAGTATAGCGGAAAACCTGTAGCGACCATTTTAGTCTCTGAAGTAATGAAGAAATATCCCAATTTGAAGGTCAAGTCAAGAGAAAAACTCGAGCCTCAAGAAATGGAGTTGGCTACGAAAGTGGCCGAAGAAATAGCCAAGAAAGTAGATGAAATCCTATGCAAAACAGCCAAGAAGTAAGCTCAAAGCCACTTGCAGAAGACAAAGTGGCCATTATTCCTTGTGCAGGAATGGACAAAGCTCTAGGGTCGGTAGCGCGTGCTTGCGCTTTTGAAGTTGTCGAGAAGTTGAGACCAGGCAAAGCTGTGCTCGTCTGCATTCCACCATTAGTTGCTGGAGTCAAATCTTACTTGGAAATCGTCAAAATGTACCCTTCTATTCCTATTGATGGTTGCGCAGAACGGTGTGCGACCAAGATCGCCGTAAAGAACGGGGCAAGAATCAAGGGAAGAATCCTGATTCCGGAGTGTGCTCAGAAGCACAACCTCAAGCCGAAGTCCGCGTCAGACATAGGGCCGGATGGAGAAAAGCTTGTGGAAAAGCTGGCGGAAGAAATTGCGACAGAAATCGATAAACTCTTGGGAAAGTGAGTTGTGATGGTTGAAGAGCCCTATCAAATTAAAGTTGACAAATGGACATTTCGTGTGCCCAAGGAGTTGTTCTACAACGAGAATGATTGTTGGGCAAGAATCGAAGGGGACACGGCGAAAGTCGGCATCACCGATTTCCTGCAGAACATGATAAGCGACATCATTTTCGTCAAGTTCAACGAGCTTGGCAGCAAAATTGGACAGTTCGATGAGATAGCGTCTTTCGAGTCAACCAAATCAGTACTTGACCTTCTATCACCAGTGAGCGGGACAATCCAAGAGGTGAACGAGAAACTGAATCAGAGCCCTGAATTGGCAAACAAAGACCCTTACGGCGAAGGCTGGTTTGCTGTCATAAAGCTAGAAGACTTTGAAAATGACCGCCAGAATCTGTTGCAAGCCCAAGACTATTTTGAGGTCCTGAAGAGAAAGGTGGAGACTGAGAGAAGAAAATTGGGAAAACACGGAGTATGATTCCTGGAATGCCGGCTGAAGATACGGCCAATATGTAATGATTATGGACAATTGGATGAGTGTTTTTGTTGTCTGATGAGAACGGGGAGGAAGAAGGAGAAGACTTGCTACCATTGAAAGTCAGAGACGTAATGGTGCGGGAAGTAGTAACAGTGGACGAAAATGCCTCTGTTAAAGAGGCTGTCGATATCCTGAACGAGTTTCAGATAGGCAGTATTATAGTGCTGGAAAACGGAAAGGCTAAGGGCATAATCACGGAAAGGGACTTCTTGAGAAGAGTCATTGCAGAAGCAAAGGACGTTATGAATACAAAAGTGAAGGAGATCATGACCACGCCACTAGTTGTTGTTGAGCCTGGCATGGATCTGGAAGAAGCTGTGAAACTGATGTTTCAAAACAAGATAAAGAAGCTGGCCGTAGTTGACGCAAACAAGCTTGTAGGCATAGTAACCCTGACAGATATTGCGCGAGTTGAGCCTCTAATGATAAGAATGCTGAAACAACTTGCTGCAAAACAGGAGACGCCAAAAAGCATGCAGAAAGTCATCGACTACTACATTGTCTAGAAGAAGCGCGCGCTTGCCCATTTCATGAACATGACCCTTTCGATATTTGCTCATAATATCTGGCAACGCTCACTGACAATTGCTCAGGTCCCTGAGGTTTCCATCACCCAGGCAGGAACTCTTGCGTTTGGAACCGAATCAGAGCGAGGAACATAAGGTTTGATGTCAACTCTTTCAGCCGGTTGAGCAATTCAGTCCCTTTTGTATCAGGCAGCTCTATGTCGATAAGCGCCACGTCAAAAGCCAACTTCTGACAGATCTTAATCGCCTCCTTGCCGTTCGCGACAACTTCGACCGAATATCCCTCGTCGGACAGGACTGAAAAAAGCATGTTACTCACTTCTTCTTCGTCGTCAACAACGAGGATACTTGTTAACAGAAGCGTCTCCCAAGCTTTTTTCTTCGTCTGCTCTGATCAAACTCAACGTTCTGCCAGAAGAAGATAAGTATCTTATGAGGCACAAATATGAACTCACCTAGCTAGGAATACGGATAACTAAGAGCAGACTTATCGACAGATTACATCTTCTTTTGAAAACAATCTATGCAGATGGCAACTATCTTTACGTTCTGGAGAGGCTGCATCAGCGATGTCAGACCTCTTGCCAAAACGGTCACGTAGCCTACTGGTTTTCCACATTTTTGGCATCTAACCAGTCTCGGAGCGTTCATGTCTTCACCACGTAATAATCCTCATGCAATCAATTTAAGCATCGTCCGGCGTGGGCGTTGGAGGCTACTTGATAAGTATTTTTCGTATGTTGAAGATAGAGGAATTTTTAATATTAGGCTAAACCCTAAGAATGAGCAATATGCGTAAAGAGAGGATAAACGGAAATGAGCAATCGTGAACTATACGTTTCCCCGTCAAACGTTTTCAGCGGTTTTCAAACATCTTTCGACGATGCAGACTATGTCGTTTTAGGAGTGCCCTTCGACGTCACGAGCACGTACCGCACAGGAGCAAGGTTTGGACCCACGGCCATCCGACAAGCATCACTGAACATCGAAACCTACAGCTTCCGCACAGGAATAGACCTGGAAAATATCAAAATCCATGATTTAGGCGACTTGCACGTCTCGACGGATACAAGCAAAACTCTGGAAATGCTGCAGTCGGTCATCAAAGATATCCTAGCTGCTGGAAAGATCCCTGTAGCCATAGGTGGCGAACACACGATCACACTTGGAATAGCAAAAGGCTTGGGAAGAGCGGCTTCAAAAACCGTCATCGTCAGCTTCGATGCCCACCTAGATTTGCGCAATGAATACTCGGGTCTGAAGGTGTCGCACACGACTTTCATGCGCAGAACAAACGAGGAAGTGCGACCTGCAAAAATCATCGAAGTCGGCACAAGAGCGGTGTGCAAAGAAGAGTTGAAGTACGCCAAAGAGGCAAACATAGATTTCTTCACAACTCAATGCATCAGAAAAGAAGGAACCGTCCTCATTGCAAAGCTGCTGAAAGAAAAACTGGAAACCTGTAAGAACGTCTATCTGTCGGTTGACATGGACATTTTGGACCCAGCCTACGTGCCTGCCGTACAGAACCCAGAGGGCGACGGGTTGGAAATGCACCATCTACTGGACATCCTAGGGTCTATATGCGACGAACGCGTGGTCGGGTTCGACGTGTTAGAAATAGCCCCAGACTATGATCGAGGAGTCTCCGCGGTCCAAGCTGCCAAAGTCATCTTCGAAATGCTCTGCAGCATCGAAAAATCAAGAAAATCAAGACACCAAACCTAAGGCGCCATTGACGTCAACTTGACCTGTTGCACGCCCTTTTTTGTTGCCAGAATCTCCGCTAAGCTCCTGACCTCTTGAGCGTCGCCTTTGACAACGATCATCTCCATACACTTGTTCTTTGCCAAGTGAACATGAAGAGTCGAACAAATTACATGCTCAAACGTATGTTGCACGCTCGTTATTTCATCGATGAGGCCAGGTTTTCCCAAGTAGTACAACATCAACACTGCGCCTACCACATTGCCTTTTGTTTTTCGCGTCGATTCATAATCGTTGATAAAACCCCTGACAGCGTCATGTATGGCTTTTGAGCGGCTATCATAATGCATGCCCTTCCAAGCATTGTCAAACTTCTCCACAAGAGTTGGAGGAAGCGAAACACTGAACCGAGTAACCTTCAAATTCTCTGTCATCTCACGCATGCCCCAAGCATGAAATGATAGTCTGCCGGGGGAGCTGAAGTTGTCGTTGCTTAAAAGATGTTTTGGAGTTTTTTCGGGCTTTGTGAAAAATCGTCACCTACTGAGAACTGGTTGGACACGACTTAACGATGCAATAAGTGATATATACCATTTACTTGTGAATGGAAAGTATGGGTCTTTCAGTGAAGTACGACCGCATTTCTTGGGAACTCGCAATCCTGCTAGGAGGGGCATTTAACATCGTTTTCGTAAATGCTCTGTCCGTACTCATTAGAGACCACATACACATCGGCCAAGTCATTGACATAACTCCGCTACTTGACCCTATCGTTCTACTGTGGTTCGTGATACTTTTGGTATTAGTTTTCTCAAGTCCCCTTCTACTTTCACTCTTTCTCTCACAGAGAGAACCAAAATTAAGAACCGTTTCTCCATTCCATATAACCGTCATCAGCTTCATCTGGATAATAATCACTCAGTTTTCTCTCACACCAAATGGCATTTATGTACTGCTTTTCGCAGTCATATTAACAGCGGCTGGGCGATTAGAAGATAGCGTAGCCACATCCATACTAGGATTGACAGCAGAACGAGACAGCATCTATTTTGAACATCTACTGGTTTATGCTGAAATTGAAGAAGTTAGAAAGCGTCTTCTGATACCTGAGATTAGAAAGCAATTGCACCTTCTAGAATTTGTTGAAGGCAGCACAAAAGAAGGCTACATATTACGAACTCATACAGACTTTGAATTCGTGAACAACATTCAATTGACAAAGGATGACAACGCACCTCAAATAACCCATTTCAAAATCGTATACTATGAAAAAGGGAAGTACGACCTTCGCAAATCGTCTAACCTCTTTGAAGCTGCTCGCAAAACATCTTCATACATAAGAGATGTCTTACTGAACCGTGAACGTGAATCTGTTCTACCAGTTGAGGTAATTACGGAACTCAAGAATAACGTGCGAGATTCATTGGTTGACCTTGTTATTGACGAAATGCAGGGGTACTATACAAGATATAGACGGCTTCCTAGAATAGATCGCCTCAAAATCGCAGTAATCGTTATGATAATATCTATAACCTTGGTTCTGATTGCGGCTGGTCCGAGCTACTATCTCTACGCTGCTTTGACTGGAATATTGGATGTTCTGCTGTTTCTGTTAGGTCTTCCCGACATTATGAGAAGAGGGCGTGAGGCGTAGAGATGTGCAGGCGGATTCTATCAAGTACATGTCAAGCCGATAAAAAGTAAGTGAGGGTCTCAAAATTCTTACCGATAATATTATAATGCCCATTCGAAGATTATCAGTTGTGAAGGCTTCTAGGGGACGAGAGATGGAGAAGGCAAAACCGGTAAACGCTTCCACTTATAGCCTTGAAGACCTTATCGGTCCACTGAATGACATAGAAAAGAAGTTTGCGCCGAAGGAACTCTATGTTACGGGAGAATTGTCCATTCCATTGCCAAGCCCCAGAGTTTCAGTAATAGGCTCACGGAAAGCTTCTCCTGAAGGGCTTAAAGCTGCTGACAACATTTCAAGAACTCTTGCGAGGCATAATGTGACAATTGTTAGTGGGCTTGCCGAAGGAATCGATACTGCGGCGCATACGGCCGCCATCGAAGGAGGTGGATGCACAATTGCTGTTCTTGGCACACCGTTGGACCATTTTTACCCGCGAAAGAATCAGCAACTTCAAGAGATTATTATGAAGCATTATTTGCTCGTTTCTCAGTTCCCAATTGGATACCCAATTCAGCCAAAGAATTTTATTATTCGCAATCGAACAATGGCACTTATCTCTGATGCCTCAATCATTGTTGAAGCAGGAGATGCTAGCGGCTCTCTACATCAAGGATGGGAGGCTCTCAGACTCGGAAGACCACTCTTCATCTGGAAAGCTATTATGAATGAACGTTCATTAAGTTGGCCAAAGGCCATGGAAAGGTATGGCGCAATGGAACTCAATGATCCAGAACAAGTTCTTGAGGTTTTACCATCGGAAAAAATCCTTGAAGTGGCTCTATGAAATATGAGCTTGTCCCAATTTCGATTGTTTCAACTTGAGTTTGGTTCCCTATTAACCTATACACCTCGACCGAGTTCAGCAGAAGCATTGCGTTCTAAAGATGCAATGTACCTTCTTAAAAAAGATGGATTTATAGGCACGCCACCAATCCTCATGTCAGAATCGATAGTAAAGAAAATACAAGAGAAAATGATGGAACTTCCCTTTGCATCGTTTTTCGGACCAGATACGATATTAGTTCCTGCCCCAAAGAGTTCTCTAATGCAGCCAAACACGTTATGGGTTCCCAAACGGATTGCAGACGCTCTTGTCAGCAAAGGCATTGGTAAAGCTGTTTCTCCATGCCTCGTAAGAACTACAGCCGTGCGGAAAGCGGCTTTCTGCGTAGCACAAGAAAGACCAACTGCGGTTGAACATTACGCTTCAATTTGCGTCCAAGGCGGACTTGCAGAACCAAAGGAAATTCTATTAATAGACGATATAGTTACACGTGGAGCTACCCTAATAGGTGCCGCAAACAGATTGGCAGATGCCTTTCCGAATACCAATATTCGCGCCTTTTCAGCCATGCGGACCATCAGTAATTCATATGAGTTTAAGGATTTATACGATCCATGTAAAGGGACGATTGACCTTTTGGAAACAGGAGAGACTTATCGGAGACCATAAAGCACCGACTCTGCTCAGGTGACGAAATTTCACATGGAGAGCAAAATTAACGGAGTGACGAAGACTTCACAGTTCCCTGCCCGGTAAGACTTTTATGCTTGGTGTTACGATTTTCTCAAAGAGTAACACTTAGGACCGAGTTGACAGATGACTTACTTCAACAGTCGCGAGTTAGCCGCAGTTGCTCTGTTCTCAAGCCTTTGGGGAGTGTTGAACAGTATTTTCTCGCCAATTGTTTTCCGAATGTTCGGATTACCCATTCTTTGCGATATGATCGGTTTCGCAGCCCTTGGCCTAACTTTTTGGTGGGTTCGAAAATTCGGCGCCGTAACAGTAGTCGGCGTTGTGGCGACAATCATAAATTTCCTGTTGAATCCTGGAGGAGTGTTCTTTCTCGGATTCACGGCAGCAAGCTTCTCTTTTGACCTTATCGCCAGCCTTGTCGTGGCGAACAGAATGTTCAACAGACGATCGGCTGCCGCGATCTCTCTGGTTTCGATTTCAGTCCTATCTGCAACGGTGGCAGGCCTCATAATCGGCAATTATTTCATGACACCACAGGCCCTAGCGGCTTGGGACGGGGTTTCCGGCTGGGCAGCATTGCACGCACTTGGTGGACTTATCGGAGAGCTGATCGGCGTTTCTATACTTGCAGGTCTCTCGACGCGCAATATTCAGAACGGTCACCTCGGAACATGAGACGACTAATGTTCCGTTCGGAAAACACAAAAACTTGATTCAAAAGGAAGACCGTAACATTTCAGCTGTTGCCCTTGACTAGTTTTGCGACAAACAAGCCATTACAATTGTGAATATGCTGGTATAGTCGCTGGCACTTATCGAGACCTCGGAGACCAGGTAAGCCCGTTTTCTGTGGTATTTCACCGAGCGAGAACTCTGGATGCCATTTCAAGAATTTCTCGACAAGCAGCTCGTTCTCTTCCACAGTTATGCTTGAAGTGGAGTAGATCAAAACGCCTCCAGATTTCACATGTGAAGCACAATTATCCAACATCTGCCATTGAATGTCAGCCATTCTATCAATGGATCGCGGGGACAGTCGCCACTTGAAAGACGGCAATCTGCCGAACATGCCGGTTCCCGTGCAGGGAGGATCCAAAACGACGAGGTCCGCTTCCAAAGCAATTGGAAGAGGGTTGTGAGCGTCAGCGATGATTGGCTCAGCAATCTCGACGCCTGCACGCTGAACTTCTTTGGTCCACGCCGCCATCCTGCGCTGTGAATAATCAAGGGAAACTATGAGACCATCGTTATCCATCATCTGTCCCAGTTGCGTCGTGATTACGCCGGGAGCGCAACAAACATCCAGAACAATGATGCCGCGCCCAGGGTTCGCTGCTTCAGCAACGACGGAGTCTGACATGTCCTGCAGATGAATCAGACCTTCCTGGAAGCAAGCGGTTTCGGTGACCGGTTTCTCTGCTTTCACTACTTTGTAAGTGAATGCTGATTGTTCAATGTTCTCGACTTCAACCCCTTCTTCGCGAAGCTTCCTGAGTATCTCATCTCGCCCGCCTCTCAGAGTATTGAGTCTCACGCAAAGTGGCGGAGGCGTAATATCTGATTGCAAGATCGCCAGTGCTTCCTTTCTGCCGAAAAGTCTGAAGCAATATTCAACAAACCATGCCGGATGGAAAGTCTGCAATGCCACGCGTGTCACATCGTCTTTGTGCTCGACCACTGGTTCAGGCCATTGAACAAGCAGCGTACCAAGAAATGGTTCAATTGGTTGAAGAGTCTGCCATCCTAGTATTGAGCGGGCAAGCCTTGTTATGTTTTCGGCTTGGTTCAGGTCGATTTTGGACCAGTTTGGGGCGATCCTTGTCTGGTAAACGTAAAGGCGCAGAAAGGCTTGAACTCCAAGGTTCAACTCATCGAGACTTGAGGGTCGTATGGCTTGTTCTATGAAGGCATCTATGAAGTTTTGTCTCCGTACCGTCTCGGAAATAAGCGATCGGGCAAATCTCACAGCATCGGGATCATAAACGTTCAACTGCTTGACCGTTTTGGCCAGAGCCAGCGGTTCACTTAGTCTACGCATCTGCATCCAACTGAGAGATTCAATCGCTAGCGTCCAGGCTTCCCTTAGCAAAGTGTTCACACAGTTGTAACAATAGCAAGGTCGTAAATAAGAATTGAACACGACCCGATATGCTCAACCTCATAAACGATGCGCGCGAGAGGTTCACACTGAGCAGCAAATAACGCGTGCTAAACGTAACTGAACGGTCCGTAACTCACTTATGGTCGGCGCGTGCTACATTTTGTTGTGTGACAATAATGCCTGAAACGAAAATAGAAGACCTGGATCCAAACTACAAAACTGCTCTCGGCTGTCTCAGATATGCTCTGATGTGTCTGGAAAAGAATGAATTCAGCCATGCCAAACACGCGGTTAGAGACGCTTTGTTCAGACTTTGATTCAAAGATTCTGACGTCTATCCCCTGTAGGGGTCTGCGCCCGCGAGGAATATTAGCGCGCTTGTCTAGACATCTTTGCGCACTATTATGCTTGAACTGCGGGGATAAATGATATGGACTGGATTTTGAAGAAAGTTGCAATAGCCAGTTGGCAAGACGCGTCAGACCACAATCTATTGGAATCCGAGAACGTCGGAGCCATACTAAATGTTAGAAGCGACGAAAATGAAGCTGGCAAGAAGGAAGTGAACAGGCGAGAGAAAGAATACTGTTCTGCCCACAACATCGAATACTCCTACATACCTTTAAAAGATTTCACAACGGCTACAGATGACCAATTTGTTTCTGGAACCGCTTTCATTGCAAGAAGTGTTAAGCTGGGAAGAAAAGTGCTAGTTCACTGCGGTGCAGGTTGGGGCCGCTCGCCCTCATTTGTGGCCACCTATCTTCTCTTCAGCAAAGAGTGCAAAGACACTGCCAGTGCAATCGAACTAATCCAAGGAGAACGTCGGTATTGTTTTGAAGGCGACGATGCCGTTCATATCGCCAGAATCAGAGAGTTTGAGAAGAGGCTTCCTGAACTGAGGTCACAGATACTAGAGCGTGTGAGAAGCGAAAAATGTCCATGACCGAGCGCTTCGATCATCCTATAGCGCGCGACATTAACCATTCTATGAGACACTATACGTGCAATATAGCCTGCGATTTTTCGGATCGAAGCGCGCGCTGGGAGCGGATGTGGCAGATCTATTCCTGAACCTCCAAATCTCCAAGATAAGATATCATTGGCAGTACTATTAGGGAGAGTCTTGATGTTGTTTCGAAAATCTCTTTAAGAATCTCTTCTTGCTTTGTGTTATTTGTTTGATTTCCTTGTTTTCCGTTTTGGTTTTCCTTTCTCAGCATCGCCATTCCTATGAGAACCAAAGCATATTTGTATCTATCTTGAAGCAACTTTGCTTCCACATCAGGCCTCGCCTTGAGCTCTGAAAGAAGATATATGTTATCCATGTTGACGAAGAAGTCATAACCTTCGTCACCGACACCTTTGACGTCTAGAGCACCATATTCATTGAATTTATGATCTGTCCATTCTTCCTTGTGGATTTCAACAACCTGTGGGAGGGCCAGTCTGGAGTAAGTGGAGCGTTCGTCTCCCTCTTTTTCTGAAGCGGGTTTTTTCCGTTCGGTAGAGGAGCCCATTCTTGTATCAGTTTCTTCACAAGCTTTGACTTTGAAACTGTCTTCAAATGGTTTAAACTGGGTTTCATCAGTGACAATTGACTTATAGTCAAAGAAGTCATCCACTTTCGCACCTTCGAGCAAACCGACAGTAAGCGTTGCCAAACCATTCCACAGATTCAAAACATAATCTGTCGTCTCTTTTTCACCAACTGACAACAAAAACTTGCCTGGTAATCTGTCCCTTTGAAAGTAATCATTCGCAGCGTCAGTCTCATATTGCACTCTGAATCTACGGTTTATAGGGCAGTGCTTTTCTTCATCAAGATGAATTTTGAAATACGTCGGAAATTCTCTTCCAGAAAATTCCTTTTGCTCATCCACTTGTCTCAGATCAAAAGGAGTCTTTATCTTTTGACCAGATGTAAGAAGGGCGGCCAAAGCTGGTGATTTCTTGATGATATCCTCCAGTACTTCTTTTAGGGGCTTTGAATCCTCGAGTTTCCGCTGAATTTCTTCCCTTCGCCTTTTCTCTCTAAGGGTTCTTAAACCTTGATGATGGCTCAGTAATTCTGCCAATTTCTGCTCAATTTGGTCTTTCAAATCACCGGCTCTTAACCTATCTCTGCTGTTCATGAAGAGGTCTTCTCTGCTCCTACCGCTCAGGTCCGTACAATCCACAGCAACTAATATCGAATCAGCCAAGTAAGACATGCCGACAGCTGAACGGTTAAAGAATGAAACTGGAATGTGCCCATGCGTCTGTCCGTTTACTACAAATATGATGCCTTCATCTTTTCTGTATTTCTCAGATTGTCCCTTTTTGAAAGCAAATATCTGGCAGACCATTTTTTCTCCAACGACCGACATTGTACTTGAACTTGGAAATCCGTCTTCCAGGTTTGTTCTTCTATCTTCAAAAAGACGAACGCTCAGGCCAGACATGGTGGTTTCCATAGTGTGACCTGTATATCCTCTCCTTCTTTCATAGAATCTCACCGGAAGGGCAATTTTCGGCAAGAGTAGACATACTCTGTTGTAGAGGTCAAAGAGTATGTTGGTTCTCAGTCCGGGCATCTGGTATTCGTATAGTTTTATGAACGTACCCCATTCCAGGTTCTTACCGTATGCTTGCGGGTATTCTTCTGGAAGCAGTGGTAACCAAGAAGCTCCAAAAGATGGGATTTTTCCATCAATCACTAGAAACGTGTAGGCTGAACTTTTTCTGCCTTCCTTGGGGTCTTCTCTCCTGACGAGCGTGAAACCCCAATGATCTTTTGTATCATCATTTTCAAATTTTGCTGCATGTGGATCTCTTCTTGTGACTATGAGCTGCAGATTGTTATGACCAGCAAATTGCAGAACTCCTGTCCCACCCATGTTGAACTTTCCCTGCACAAATTTGATGCGAAGTTTATTTGATTTGGACAATGACAAGAAGGTATCAGTGACTCTATTCGGCGTTTGCCCCTCTCCTTTGTCAATAATAGAGTAGCATGCAGATTCTTTCTTGCCCGTCGCAACAAAACTAATGTTTTCAGCAAGTTCCTTACGCAAACTTGTGCTTGCATTCCAGAGGCTACCTTGGTTGATTCCAAAGAACTTTTCCAAAGCTTCAACAATACCTCTGGGGGCCCCAGAACTTTCAGGGTCAATCTTTCTTCGTAAACATTCTCTCATCAACAAGGCATCCACCGAATTTATGAGCTTCTCAACAATTGCAGATTCGGGCAAGCTTTGCTGATTTCCTATTATTGAGAAATTGTTTTCGATTTTCCCATAAAATAGCCAGTTGTCCGGTTCATCCCAGTATTTGCCTTTCTTCAGTATATCAATTACTTCTTGCTCAGTCTCTGCCTTAGCCAGATTAAGACACAGATTCTTAAGTTCAAGTTCATTCTCTCTTTGACCACTTGGATTTGACCATTTTGTGAGACTCATTCTTATGCAGCTCCCTTCAGGTATTCGAGCGTGTTGCGAAGGAAATATTCTACAGATTCTTCGGAAGGTCTGTTTCTGTTTGCCCTCAGTATTGATTCAACTTTCTTTCTCTGCTCTTCAGGCGTGAGTTCCTGGTCCTGGAGTGCATCGACAAATGGTTTGTATATCGTGCATTTTTGGCCCTTTGAGTTTACCATTCTTCCGACTGGTGCCCATCCTCTTGTTTTCATTCGGTTTCTCTTTCTTCTTGACCTCCTTTTCCTGTGAGAATTTTGAACAGTTGGCGATGCAGTCGGAGCTTCTTCCATCTTCGCTATTTCTTCAGTAAAGCTAAGGATGAGGCTATCTCCTTCAATTCGCGCCCCGACCAGTTTGGATGGAAGAGTATGCTTGCTTCTGACAGATTCCGCTATTTCTGAGAGAGGTATTTTGACAATTGTTAAAACTTCTTCCGGCATATAACTCACTTATAATTAATTATAAGTGCTATAAGCCCTTATAAGGTTTGCTATTTCAGTTATAAGCTGTTAAAGCACGTATTATTCCATCATCAACGCGCACGTGATATTATCCAGAATGCCAAATTCGGGCTATTAGCTCAGATTGAGCTTTCGTTTGATGCCTGCATTCTTTAGAAGTTTTCCAAGTACCCTGGAAATTACTTTTACGTTTGGTATATCCTCAAGTGTTTCGACTTGGCATTCTATGACGAGACTTGCCGTCCCCTCGATCTCGTCTTCAATGCTAACATCGAAAGTTTCGAGATCCATGAATTCTGATGGCTCTTCGAATTCTTTGGCTATCTGTTTCAGCTTTTCTATTGATTCCTGGCTGGTCTCTTCTTTGTCTATTATTGACTCCGCTCTCAGAAACTTGAATCCGGGCTTAACGGTCATCCAGATACTGTCGACGCTTAGTTTGTTTCCAACCAAAGCGGAATACGAAAAAGTCAATTCGCACTCCTCTAAGTCATAGTCAAAATCACTAAGCATGTAAAGACCCTTAGCACCGAGTCTTTCAAGAACATCATTGTATAGATCGATGAAACTTCTAGCAGCATCAATGAAATGAGACAAAATCATTCTCGAGGTTAGAATAGGCAATTTGTATTCCTTGGTTAGGTTCTCCAAGTTCTTACACTCAAATCCCATTACTTCTAAAATGTCAGTGACTGTCTTTTCGACGCCTTGATTGAACAATTTGCTGAGCGAAGTCAACTCATCGTAGTTTTTGTCTGAGATTTCCAGAGAAAGCCGTCTTGTCATGCAGTTCCCTATAATGAAAACTCGTTAAAAGACTTGCGCGCGCTTGTAGTCCTTCGGGTTGAACCCACGAGTTGGACTGACAAAGGTGAGCAGTTACTAGTTTTTGTGGAAGAGGACAAGAGATTTTAGGCAACCCAAATCATTAAAATATCCAGGTCAAACCGAAGATGGCGCAAAAGCATCTAGAAGAATTTTCACCCGGAGAACCCAAGCCTCCAATGGAAGGGAAAGCAGAAAACAAAGCTCTCATAACGCCTACTGGCAAAGTCTCGGGAGAGGAACGAAGAGCAGTTCTTTTTCCCCCGCTTGCACCGCACGACTTGCCTTTCGCGTATTTTGTTTCTGCCACTTACGATGGAAAAGCTGGAAAAGCGGTGATAAAACTCTATGAACCGAGTTCAGGGCAAATCTATTTCTGGTACGACAATACGGGCCATCAACCCTACTGTCTGACTAACCTATCTCAGTATGAGCTTGAGAAAATCAGCCGGGTGACTAATCATCCTGGTTTTGACCGTTTTGAAATCGTCCAGAAATTCGACCCACTTCTGGACAAGAATGTGAGTATAACAAAAATAGTGACAAAAGATCCTCTGGCTGTCGGCGGGCGCCCAACAGGATGCATACGAGACATCATCCCTGAAGATTTCCCCAAAGTGTCGGATACGTTGATCACACCCGAAGAGATCAAGGTCTGGGAGTCAACCATAAAATATTATCAATCTTACATTTACGACAAGCAACTTTTGCCCGGCATGATCTACGAAGTGAGGAAAGGCAGCCTTGTTCTGAAGCGCTTGGAAGACGTGGAAAAAACTGTAAGTCAGATAAAAAGTATCTTCAAGGATTCGACTGAAGAGGAACTTGGCTTTACAGAGGAATGGGCGAGACTCCTGGAGTGCCCTGTACCAATGTTCCGTCGAGTAGCCCTAGACATAGAGGTCTTGGCTCCGATTCCAACGAGAGTTCCCGACCCACGTGAGGCGGCGTATCAGATTATCTGCGTCTCACTTTACAGTTCAGATAGGCCCAAGAAGGTTTTGCTCCTCAAGCGTGAAGGAGTTCGCGAGGGCGGAGAACATCTTCCTGCTGACGTTGAAGTTGAGACTTTCGATTCAGAAGAGAAACTTGTAAGAGCCATTTTTGACGTCTTGTGGGATTACCCCTTCGTCTTGACGTTTAACGGCGATGATTTTGACCTTCACTACATCTACAATCGCGCCTTGAACTTCGGCATCAGGAGAGACGAGATTCCGATCGAAGTCGGCAAGCGATCCTGCACGTTGAGCTACGGCGTACACATAGACCTCTACAAATTCTTCTTCAACCGATCAATCCAGATCTACGCTTTCAGCAACCGATACAGAGACGTCACCTTGAACGAATTGGGGAAAGCCCTGCTAGGACTTGAAAAAATACCAGTGCAAAAAACCCTTGGCGAGTTGACTTACACCGAGCTGGCAAAATACTGTCTGAGAGACTCGGAAATCACCTACAAGCTCACAAGCTTTGACGACGAACTCGGCATGAAGCTCATGCTGGCGCTTACGAGAATCAGCAGCATGCCGATGGAAGATGTGACTCGGCAAGGCGTCTCCCGCTGGATCAGAGATTTCCTGCAACGCGAACACCGCAAGAGAAACATGCTTATCCCTAACGACCAGGACATACTTGCAACCAAAGGCAAGACTGCGACCAAAGCCATAATCAAAGGCAAAAAGTACAAGGGAGCCATAGTGGTTGACCCAACGCCGGGGGTGCACTTCAACGTTGCAGTCATGGACTTCCCAAGCCTGTATCCCTCCATAATCAAAGTGTGGAACCTAGGTTATCAAAGCATTCTGTGTCCACACCCCGAATGCAAGAGCAACTTGATTCCCGACACGCCGCACTGGGTGTGCACCAAGAAACGGGCACTGGAAAGTCTGCTCATCGGTTCACTCAGGGACTTGCGCGTTCAATGGTACAAGCCTAAATCAAAAGACAAATCATTGAGCCCAGACTTGAGAAGTTGGTACAACGTTGCACAAGGAGCGCTCAAAGTCATCCTTAACGCAAGCTACGGCGTTTTTGGAGCTGAAACGTTTGACCTATACTGTCCCCCCGTAGCCGAGGCAACCGCGGCTATCGGCAGACACTCTATCACAAGAATACTCGAAAAAGCCAAAGAATTGAGCATTCAGGTACTCTATGGAGACACAGACAGCCTATTCCTGAAAAACCCGTCAAAACAGCAGGTTGATGAACTGGCACACTGGACAGAGCATGAACTGAAGATGAGCCTTGACGTTGACAAAGTCTACAGATACGCAGTTTTCAGCACGCGAAAAAAGAATTACCTAGGAGTTCTGGATGAAGGCGCCGTCGACGTTAAAGGACTCACAGGGAAAAAGAAGCACATCCCAATTTTCATAAAAAAAGCCTTCGACCAAATGAAAGACCGCCTCTCAAAAGTCAAGTCCCCCATAGATTTTGAGAGAGCAAAGCAAGACATAGCCAACATCGTCCGCGACTGCTACATGCGTTTGAAGAGACGAGAATGGGAAAACATGAACGAACTCGCCTTCAACGTAGTCCTAGGCGAAGAAATCAGCCACTACACAAAAACAACGCCCCAACACGTCAAAGCCGCAAAAATCCTCCAAGCAAACGGCACCGAACTGAGAGCCGGCGACCTAATAAGCTTCGTCAAAACCGCAAGAGAACCCCACGTCAAACCCGTCGAACTGGCCACAAAAAGCGAAGTCGACATCGACAAATACATAGCCTATTTGCATTCAACATTCGACCAAGTCCTCGACGCACTCGGCCTCGACTTCGACGAAATAATCGGGCTGACAAAACTCGAAAGATTCATGTAACCTTCCTATACCCGACCGCAAGAAGAACCAACCAAAAAACCATCCACAGACCCCCCAACAGCACCGCCCAAGAAAAAACCTAGGGGGGAGGGGGGTAGTCTGCTTTCCACTTCAAAACACAACCATTTACCAAATTCCCACAAACCTCCTTAACTAAAACCCAGCTTCAACTGGCCGCGACGACTTCATAATCTCCCTCAAAACCACGGTTGCATAAGCACCACGATACAACGAAAAATCCACACTCACCCGCAGCCGCGAACCCTCAGCGCCATCATCCTCACCAACACTGAAAGAAAAATCCTTCACCGGAGCCACAACAGCCCGCAACCCTCCCTTCGAACTCAAATCCGGCAAAGAACCGACCCTAAAATCCCGCGGAACAACCCCCTCTTCCTCCATTATGTTACGCTCGATGTCTCCCTGAACACCCTGCGACACTTCACGCCCATACCCAACCAACGGAATCGCAACCCGCATCTTCCCAACGGAAATCGCCCTATTAATCTCCGCAAGATTCTCAATACTCACAACCTTAAACAGCCCCGACATCGGAAGCCCAGAACGCTCCACACTCACAACAAAATCCCCAACCTCCGCAACACCAAGCGAAAGCCCACGCTGAATCCTCCCACTCAGAAACCGGTTAAAAAGATAAGACTGATAAGCCTCAACAAAAAGCACACGAAGCCTCGCAGGAAGCACCCTGAAAGCCGCTTCAAAATCACTCGAATCCTCAGCCAACCTCTTCAACAACATCCTCTCATACCGAAGCTGCTCAGGAAAATCGACCAACGCCCTCTTAAAATCTAAACTATCACGAAGCTCCTGCCTAGCCAACCTAGACTCAGGATGCTCGTAAGCGCTTGGCTTCGCCAAAAACAACATCACAGCCTTCCTGACATCGCCCTGAACGACCTCTTTCCCCACCAAATGCGTAATCGGCCGAACCGTACCGAAACGCTGATGCCCAAAAAAATTCGGAACCCCACCCATCAAGCCAATCGCATCCATGGTCTTTCTAACCCTTTCTTCAACCACAGCCCTTGAACGCCTGACGCCCCTGACCGCAACGCGAAAACCATTCCCCAAAAGATAGTACGTGGAAAGCGCCATACGCAAATAACCTATCGGACGCAGCTCAACATCCTTAAGACCAAACTTCCGAACAGCCTCTACAGAAACATCTTCAAACGTAACATATTGAGCAGTAACCGCCTTCGCGTCTTTAATCCCTGCAATCTGAACCTGACCCGACCGCAAACCCAGCTGACGAGCAATCCTAGCAAGCACGATGAACGTATCCCAGTTCCGCTTGACCAACACGCACAACAAGTAACGACCCTCCGAAAGCGATGAACCGAGAACCATTCCTCCAACATCGCCTTCAGACTCAAACACATGCGCCTTCGAACCGTCAACCAAAGCCTCCTCAACCACAAAATCCTCAACACTCCGCTTTATGGCGCCACCTATCCCCAGAGAACGAGTCGAATACACCTCTATCCCAAGAATCCGCTCCAACCCAGGAACACGCAATTCGCCCGCCTACTCAAAGAAGAGGAAACAAACCAGTCAACTTGTCCACCTTATCCCCAGGAGCAGGACCGATCCCAAGACAAGTAACCGTTCCAGGAGGAATCTCAGTGAGACCCCTGTCAACAATCAACGCTCTCGGCAACCCAAGTTCCTTCGCAACCGAATCCAACTCGAAAAGCTCTTTCTCATCCTTCACCTTGACCGCAATCTTGCATTGACCCTCTTCCATCCAACCCTCGAACCATTCTCTCCGATGCTTACGGGCTTCTTCCGCCGCAGAAACCGCGGCATGACCAGCTTGAGCTGCAGTTTTCCCCTTGCTCAGCTTGAGATCCGCCCGAAAAACAATGACCTGCTTGAACCTGAATTCTGACATGACTCCTTGAACCTTACAGTAATAGTCTGTTTTTCAAGGGTTTTAAAGATTTGCAGAAAGATAAGAAAAGAAAAAACAACCAACAGCCGCAAGAACACGAGGGCTCCTCAAAAAACGCATTAAGCTTCTTCCCTGAAAATCCACGTCTTCCACACTCTGAAAAGCCTTTTCAAGCCCAAACCTTGAGCACAATCCGATCAAACTGTCAAGGCTCTCATCTGACATTCCATCCAACAACCTTCGCATTCTCACCATCATTCTAGAATCGAAACCCAGAGTTGCATTGCACTCACGCGCGTACCTACTCAGAAAATCCGATGAAAAATCATTCTGCAAAATAGCACCCTTAACAACTTGAGCACAAATTGCTGCGCACGTCATCCCGAACACCACCCCGCCGCCCGTCGTAGATTTCACCTGAGACGCCACATCTCCGACCGCCAAAAACCCATCTGAAAACGGTCTACGTATCGGTCCCCCAAGCGTTATAGGATGAACAACGATTCGAACGATTCGGGCTCCCCGAAGCTTTCGCGAAACTATTGGATGCGTATCCACCAGCCTACGGAGAAAGCCTTCGGGGTTTCCAACCCTGGCCGCGAGACCGATTTTCGCCCTCCCATCCGTCTTCGGCATCAGCCAAGCGTAGAAACCAGGAGCATAATCTCTCCCAAGAAAAACTTCAACCATAGACGAATCCACATCTTTGACGTTTTCCACCTCTGCTTCAATCCCATTGACCAACCTGCTGGTGTCAAGCCTCGGAATCCCAGTTTCTCTGAGCATTCTTGACGAAACGCCCTCGGCATCTATAACAACCCTAGCCATTTTCCTAACCGTTTCGTCCGGTTGTCTCACAATGACACCCCTCACACCACCATTTTCTATGACCAAATTTACAACCCTTGAGTTCAAACAAAAACGCGCCCCGACATTCCGCGCCTTCTCTGCAAGATATCTGTCAAACAAGACACGATTAACAGCGCAGGTGACAGGTGAATCGAAACTAACAACAAATCGCCAACCACTCGGCGAATGGAAGACGGCTCCTCGATAAGTATTTTCAACAATCTCAGATGGCAATGGATACATTCCTAAGCGTCGGAGGCCCTCTATGCTCAGATGCCCCGCGCAGTGAGATGGAACTCCTATTTCCATGTGCTCTTCATAAACAGTAACATCAAGACCCAATTGAGCTAGCTTCAGAGCTGCGAAAGAACCAGTGGGGCCAGCCCCAACGACAGCGGCATCCCCCACCTCTTTCATCAAAACGAACACGTACTCTTCTTCGCACTGTCAAAGTCTAAGCTATCAGTTCTATCCGTCTCTTTCCTCGAGACATAGACGTCAAACGTATCTTTCCGCTGATTTCCAAACGCATAAGCAGTTCGCTAAAGTCTTTGAAACCTAAGTCCTCAAATTCCTCTGTAAGAGCTTCGAACAGTTCACCGTCAGTCAAAGCGCCTTTCTTCTGCAAAAGATCAAGCAGTACAAAGTACGCAGGCTGGACCTTCCAAGTCTTAGTCGGCATTGGCATATTCTTCGCCTAGGTGACCGGTGTTGCCGGTTTTTGAACCTGTCTTGCCTGTTGCATGAAGCTCTTATACCATTTTTCCATGTCGGGCGTTACCGAAGGTCCAACACGTTTCCTTGCCTCATCAAAGTCTGATGATGTGACCTGGTTTGCGTTGACATCTTTTCTCAGCGCGACCATTGCTGCTTCCCGACAAAGTGCATCTATGTCTGCCCCAGAGAAATTCTTGGCAGAAGCTGCAAGCTGCACCAAGTCAACATCTTTCCCTAAAGGCATGTTCTTAGTATAGATCTTGAATATCTGCAACTTGCTCTTCTCATCCGGTTCCGGCACGTAGATGAGCCTGTCAAACCTTCCGGGACGAAGTACAGCGGGATCAACCATATCGGGTCTGTTTGTCGCGGCAACAATCACAACGTCTTCCAGACTAACCATACCGTCCATCTCAGTCAAAAGCTGGCTAATTACCCTTTCACTCACCCCACTGTCCGAAAAACCTAACCCCCTTCTAGGTACAAGTGAGTCAATTTCATCGAAGAAAACCACGGCAGGCGCAGCCATTCTGGCTTTCCTAAACACTTCTCTTATTGCCTTCTCTGATTCGCCGACCCACTTTGAAAATACTTCAGGACCCTTTATGGTTATGAAATTGGCGGCACTCTCAGTCGCCACCGCCTTTCCCAGAAGCGTCTTTCCGCAACCCGGAGGACCGTACAACAGAATGCCTTTCGGCGGTTTGATCCCGAGCCTGTCAAAGATTTCGGGTGTTTTCAACGGCCATTCAACTGCCTCTCTAAGGTCTTCTTTGACTTCTTCCAGACCGCCTATGTCTTCCCAGTGGATCGTTGGGATTTCTATGTACACCTCACGCATAGCCGTTGGAGTTATCTCTTTGTAGGCGTTGAGGAAGTCTTCCATTGTTACTTGCATCTTGTCCAGAACACTAGGTGGGACACGTTCTTCTTCAAGATCTATCTGTGGAAGATATCTGCGAAGAGCTTTCATCGCCGTCTCCCTGCCCAACGATGAGAGGTCGGCACCTGTATACCCATGCGACATCTCAGCGAGCTTCTTGAGGTCAACGTCTTCAGCCAACGGCATCCCCCTTGTGTGGATCTGAATAATTTCATAACGCCCCTGCTTATCCGGAACCCCTATCTCGATTTCTCGATCAAACCTCCCAGGCCTCCGGAGGGCAGGGTCAAGTGCGCTTGGTCTATTCGTCGCGCCAATGACGATCACGTTTCCTCTTCCAGACAACCCATCCATCAACGCCAAAAGCTGGGCCACTACACGTCTTTCAACTTCACCAGTGACTTCTTCCCTCTTAGGCGCGATCGCATCTAGCTCGTCTATGAAAATTATGCTCGGGGCATTCTGCTGGGCTTGTTGGAAGATTTCTCTGAGCCTCGCTTCCGATTCCCCATAGAATTTGCTCATTATTTCGGGTCCGTTTATCGAAAAGAAATTTGCTTCGGATTCATTCGCCACTGCTCTAGCCAGTAGAGTTTTACCGCAGCCAGGTGGTCCGTGCAGCAGCACTCCTTTAGGAGGCTCAATTCCGAGTCTTTGAAAGAGTTCAGGGTGTCTGAGCGGAAGTTCAACCATCTCCCTTACTCTCTGGATTTCCTCGTGCAATCCTCCAACGTCTTCATATGTGGTTCTTGGCAGCCCTTTCCCTTCGGGCGCCGGTTCATTCAATATCGTAAGCTTGGTTTCTGCCGTGACTTTAACTATGCCATGTGGACGGGTTTTCGTCGTTGTGAAGGGTATGGCGTGCCCCAGCATCATTACAAGGGTGGTATCTCCTTCAACAAGGGTTCTTTCCATTAGGCGGTTCCGGACAAAATTGGTAAAATCCTCGTCCACGTTGAGCCGCATGTCAACTGGCGCAAGAGTAATGCTAATAGCAGGTTTGACCTTTGCTGCCCGCACGATTACGTACTCGTTCATGGCTACACCCGCATTTTTGCGTGTGAAGCCATCTACTCGGAGTAAATCTCGGTTTTGATCTTCACTATATGCAGGCCAAGCTATTGCTGAAGTCGTTCTTTTCCCACAGATCTCTATCACGTCGCCAGCTGATATACCCAATCTCTGCATCGTTTTTTGATCAATGCGGGCTATGCCCCTGCCTACGTCCCTTTGCCTCGCGTCTCCCACTCGTAACTGTATCTCACTCAAAGAGAATCCTTCCGACAACTCATCCGCCTCAAAACAGAACAGTTTTCCAATATAAATGTCTTGAGCACAATTGTTTTAAGCAACAGTCAGAAGTCACCGGCTCGTTCTGCGCACCATAAGGCTCTGAACTTGGCTTATGCCTTCCAAAGTCTCAATTTTCGTCTCGAATTCGTCAACTATGCCTGTCTTATCTTCGGGAAATTTTATCTGAACTAGGAGCGCTTTCAGTCCGTAGGCCACAAGTTCCTCGCCATAGCCATGAACCGTGGCGAACTCGGGTAGATTGCTTTCGATTTTCCTCTTCAACGGCTCAAAATCTGTGATAATGTCATTTGGAAATATCTTGTATGTTACAAGCACGAACCCCATGTCGTTATCCCTTCCTAGTTATCCTATGGGCCGATGAAACCGCATTTTGGACACTTGTACGGTCGTCCGAACTTTCTACATTTTCCACAACGTCTTACCTGAATTTCTCCGCAACTCGGACAAAGGAACTTTGTGGCTTCTGCCCCTGGAGGTATAGGTTTGCCACAGCTTGAACACGCAAGCATCGCGAACGTTGACGATTTCTCGGTCATAATGGCGCCATCCTTAGCGAGTGTTTGTGTAATTGCCAGACTTACTTATATCTTGTATGTTTCGGTTTTCGCAACTTTATTATCTCGGTTATTCGAGAATAATGAAAACGGGGTTCTTTTTGGGTGTAAACCTTCGCGACCTCGTGCCCAAGGCGACTGTCAAGCTTGAGGACCTTGGTGGAAAAGCTATTGCTATCGATGCCTACAACGCTCTATACCAATTTCTAGCCATAATTCGTCAACCTGACGGCACACCTCTGAAAGACAGTTCGGGGAGAGTGACGAGTCATCTGAGCGGTCTTCTATACAGGACAAGCAACCTGGTTGAGATAGGCATAAAACCGATCTATGTTTTTGACGGCGCACCGCCTGCCCTCAAAGAGGTTGAGATCAAAAGACGGAAGAGAGTGAAGGAAGAAGCCCTTGTTCTATATGAACGCGCTTTGAAAGAAGGCAAAGTTGAAAAAGCACGCGTCTACGCGCAAGCCACCTCGCATCTGAAGGACTACATGGCAGAGGACAGCAAAAGGCTCTTGGATCTGCTGGGCATTCCATGGGTTCAGGCCCCGAGTGAAGGCGAGGCACAAGCGGCACACATGACAAAGAAAGGCGACGCAGACTACTGCGCTAGCCAGGATTATGACAGCCTGCTCTTTGGTGCTCCGAGATTTATAAGAAACATCACGATTTCGGGCAGAAGGAAACTACCAAGTAAGAACATCTACGTAGAAGTCGTACCCGAAGTAGTAGAGTTAGACCAAGTTTTGAAAGAATGTGGTATAACATACGAGCAATTGATTGACGTGGGTATTCTAATTGGGACGGACTTCAACCCCGACGGAATAAGGGGTTTGGGTCCGAAGACTGCTTTAAAGATGATTAGGGAGTATGGATACCTAGAGAAAGCGATACCGCACATCACAAACGCCGAATTCCCGGTTGAACCAAGAAGAATTAGGGAGATCTTTCTCCATCCACCAGTGACAGATAATTATAGGATTCAGTGGAAGGATCCTGCTGTTGAGGACGTTGTCGATTTCATCTGCAAGGGCAGGGATTTCTCAGAAGATCGCGTTCGGAGAGCTTTGGAGAAGATGAAGAAGGGAATCACACATGAAAAAGGAAAGACAACGCTTGAAAAATGGTTCGGATAAATCATGAGCCCTTCTGACTGCCGTGTGCGATAATCTTTAATTTGAAAGCCCCTATACTATAGCCTTCTCAAAATGGTGACCAAGATGGAAAAGGATCAGATAGCTCTTCCGTTAGACGAATTTCCAACTAAATGGTACAACATTGTTCCTGATCTTCCTGAACCACTCCCTCCACCGAAAGAACCTGAATCTGGCCCTTCCAGAATGGATTTCCTTGGCAGGACTATGATCAAGGAAAGCCTTAGCCAAGAAATGTCGACTCAAAGATGGATTACGATACCTGAAGAAATTCGCGAACTCTACATACACATGGGCAGACCCAGACCGCTCTACAGGGCCAAACGACTGGAAAACCGTCTCGGAATGAGGAAGGTCAAGCTCTATTACAAACGTGAAGATCTCTCTCCAACTGGCTCTCACAAAACTAACACAGCAATCGCACAGGCATACTACGCAAGAAAAGAAGGAAAGACAACACTGAGCACAGAAACCGGAGCAGGACAATGGGGAACAGCTCTTTCCTACGCCGCTCGACTTCTGGACCTTGAGTGTATTGTCTTTTGGGTGAAGTCTGTCCATGATTGGAAAAGTGATCGCAAGACTTTAATGCGATTGTTCGGGGCTGAAGTCCACGCTTCTCCAAGCAAACAAACAAAGTTTGGGAAGAGCGTTCTTGCAAAGACTCCAAACAGTCCGGGTTCACTCGGGATCGCAATATCTGAAGGATTGGAATACGCAGAGACTCATAAGAACACGGTATACTGCTTAGGCTCGGTCCTTAACCACGTCATGATACACCAGTCAGTAATAGGTCTCGAGACGATAAAACAGTTCGAGATGGTCGAAGAGAAACCAGATTTAATCGTCGGCTGTTTAGGAGGCGGTTCGAACTTCGGCGGAATTGCACTTCCGTTTATGGGGGAAGTCTTGAAAGGCAAACGAGAATGCGAATTCTTGGCGGCGCAGACGATGGCAGCCCCCAACCTAGTAAAAGGAGAATACAAGTATGATTTCGCTGATGTCGGTGAACATACGCCGCTTCTGAAAATGTTTACTCTGGGCCACAAGACTGATATGGTTCCCATCAAAGCAGACGGCTTGCGATACCATGCTGCAGGTCCAATCGTCAGCTTGCTCAGAAAACACAACATGATCAGAGCAATCGCGTATCCTTCAAATGAAAAATCAATCTTTGAAGCGGCAAGACTTTTCCTTCAGACTGAAGGCTGGTTACCAGCTCCAGAGTCCAGCTACGCAATTCGAGCTGGCATCGATGAGGGACTCAAAGCTGAAAAATCAGGCGAAGAGAAAACGATATGTATGAATATTAGCGGCCACGGATGGCTGGATTTGGAAGCGTACCGCGAGAAGCTTGTGATCCCATAGAACAGATCAGGTTTGATGTCCGTATTCCCCTGTGAGAGGCACGAAAGCCACTCCACCCAAATTTTCCTCTCGTGTTCTTCCCTCACTAGTCTTTGTTATTCTAAACAGACTTTGAAACAGAGATAGACTACCGACTGGAATAAGCATAATTCCCGCGGGTTTCAGTTGATCTATCAGCGGTTTAGGCACTTCTGGCGCCCCTGCTGTAACAAGAATTCTGTCATAAGGAGCTTTTTCAGGATAACCACGTGACCCGTCAGCATACATAATCGTCACTCTGTCCCCGTATCCACCGTTCATAATGTTCTTGCGAGCAAATTCGGCCAAACCTTGCACGATCTCTACCGTGTACACATGCCCCCACTCACTTCGGGGCGCTGTTTTAGGTGCAATCAGTTCGGCAATCGTGGCAGCATGCCACCCCGAGCCAGCGCCAACCTCCAAGACCTTGTTTCCAATCTCCAACTGCAGGGCTTCGTTCATTATTGAAACCATATGTGGCGCAGAAGCCGTCTGTCCAAAACCTATTGGAAGAGGGGTGTCAACCGCACTATAGAACCGCATGTTCTCAGGAAGGAATTTCTCGCGTGGTACTCTACGCATCGTTTCGATGATTTTCGCAGAATGGAGAACACCTTGTTTGATTAAATTCTGAATGAGCTTTTCCCATTCATTTACTTCCACTGAGCGCACCGTAATAGAGAGTAGTCGAGTCTGTTAATAACATATTTGAATTTGAGAATAAGATGTTAAATAAGAAGCCCAGTCTAGAAGCTAACCGTTGAGCTGGAAGAGTATTGAGCAGCAAAGAGAACGCTGGATCTAATGTTGAAGAATTAAGCAAGAAGTTGGACCAGATAATTCATAGACTCGACCTTCTTGAAGGACTGATTCTTGAGAAACCCGAGTATGAAGGCTTGGCAGCTTCGTTGAGGTTAACAAGAATAGGTCTAAACATGTATGGTGAACCTTTGAAGATTGCTTCTCGACTGAAAAATGCCGAGAAATACCTGCGTCAAGTACCGATAGCACAAGACGACATTTCCAGATGTATTATTCAGGCAATATTGATGAAAGGACCATTGAACATCTCTGCGATAACAAGACAAGTGACCAAGATGAGAGGAAAAGCCAGTCGCCGAATTGTTCGTGGCAGGGTAAGAAATCTTGTCGACCATGGGGTTCTTTCAGAAATATCTGGACGTGTTCATACATATGACTTGGTTGACAGAGGTGATCAATAAGTGGTCACTTTTGCACAGAATACCTAACTGGAGTGACCAGCCCAATAGATGTTTGAGGTCGGAAATGTGAAACATGGATTCATAGGACCTGGAATGGAAAAGACTAACCTCTCGGTTCAGTTAACAAGACTTTACCTAAAATCACCAAGAACAATCGAGCCTGTTGCATCAGGCTGGATAGAACAAGCCAGCAAAGACCAAGTCAATCCAGAAGTTGTATGGGTATTAACGACGTCAATAATGGATATTCAATGAAAAAAGACAGGAGGTGAAGAAGAATGGGTGAAAATGAACATGAACATGACAGAAAACATGAAAAAAGGCATGAAGAGCAGACTCCGGAGAACATAAAAGAACTCCTGACCGTTGTCTCTTCAGAAGTTCCATTGCTCATCAAAAATGTGCTTGGGTCAGTTTTCTCTGAAGAGGCAGGAAGGAACATGGGCAAAGCTGCAGCTGCATACTACAAGGAAATGAAAGAAGGAGGTCTGCCAGAGCAGGTCGCTGTCAAGTTGACTGAAGACTACATGCGAACGTTCTCAAGCATAGGCGACATGCTCAGAAGCGGCAGTAAGAGAGAAGATATAGGCAAACAAGTCGAGAGGAAAATCCACGAGAAGATGAGCGAACGGAGCACGGAAGAGGATGAAGAGACGGAAGACTAAGACTCCTCTCTCTTTTCTAAGAAGGACATTCCAATGAGCGCAACATCGCTTATGATAACAGTGATCAAAGAATCGCCATACCTAGTGCGAATGTTATTTGATCTACTCTACACATATCTGACGTTGGGAAGTCGTGTTAGAAGGACAAGGAAAGCTTTCGAAGAACAGCTGATTTTGGCTGGCATGTCAAGGAAAGAAGCTAGGCGTTTGAGTGCATGCTTTGAAGAGCTCAAGAATAGTGTTACGAGTATGCTGAAACATGAGATAATTGGAGTTCAAGGTCGTCGATAAAGACTCGCTTCGCGTGTTCGCGGCCTCCCCTATCTTACAGTGACGCATTTGGCCAAGTTTCGTGGCTTGTCAGGGTTGCAGCCTCTTTCTACGGACATGTAATATGCTAACAATTGCAGTGGAACTGCATAGGGTATTGGCGATAAAACCTCAGGGATTCCATTAGGAACCTCAATATAGTCATCTGCTAGCTTCTTGATTTCCTCGTCTCCCTCTTCGAGCAAAGCGATTATTGAGGCGCCTCTGGCTTTCATTTCCATAATGTTGCCGATCAAAGTCCTGTGAGTCTCGTCTTTTGCACAGATAAAAACCACTGGAAAACCCGGTTCTATGAGGCTTATTGGACCATGTTTGCTCTCGCCCGCCGGAAAGGCAATCGCAGGGACATAAGCTATTTCCATCAGTTTAAGCCGACCCTCATAAGCCGTAGCAGTGCTGATTCCTCGCCCAAGGAAGAAGAAAGTCTTGGCATCCTTGTATTTTTTTGCAATCTGCTTTGTTTTCTCTTCTTGTTTCTGAATTATTTCTTCGACGATTTCAGGAAGTTTAGCGAGTTTCTCGGCTAAATAATCCATCTCGTCCTGTGAAACCTTTCCTCTTTTTTTCGCGAGTCGCAGAGCTAACTGGGCCATGACTGAAAGCTGAGACGTGAAGGTTTTTGTTGCAGCAACACCTATCTCTGGACCGCACTGTTGGCCGATATAGACTCTGGAGACACGCGTCAATGTTGACCCAATTGCGTTTGTCAACCCAAGAATTGTTGCCGCTCTCTGGCGAGCAACGTTGACGGACGCCAGAGTATCTGCAGTTTCGCCGGACTGACTTACTGCAAGAATTGTACTGTCGATGTTAACAGATTTGCCAGACTGTTCAATAAATTCTGAAGCGATTATCGGGAATGTCGGGAGAAACGCGAGTTTGGAAAACATATACGAAGCTGCCAAGCATGCATGGTAGGATGTACCGCATGCCACGAGGTAAACGTCGCGGGCGCGGTCAAGAAACGTTGACATCAGGTCTGCATAATGTTCTTGCACTCTCAGAGTGTTTCGCAAGCATTCAGGTTGTTCGTGAATCTCCTTTATCATGAAGTGCGGATAACCGTGTTTAACGGCCATTTCAGGCGACCATCCGATTGTTTCAGGTTCGCGCGTAACAGCTCGCCCATCAGCGATCTTCTTGATATCGACCTTTCCCAACGATATTGTCACAAGTTCTCCATCATCGACAACGACTGCCTTGTTAGTCAGCGGCAGGAATGCAGGAATATCGGATGCAAAGAAAATGTCCTCTCCGTCCACACCTATTACAAGTGGACTTTCATTCCGAGCACAGACTATCTTGTCGGATTCATTTTGTGAAATGACCGCAATGGCGTATGACCCCTGAAGCTTCTTCACGGTCTCTAAAACGGCATTTGTCAGACCTGAAGAAGGGTTGTTCTTAAGGGCTTCTTCTATAAGATGCGGTATAACCTCTGTGTCTGTTTTAGATTTAAAAACGTGACCGTGGTTTTCAAGATCAATTCGCAATTCATCGAAGTTCTCTATGATCCCATTATGAACAACGGCCAACTCACCACTGCAGTCAACGTGCGGGTGAGCATTTATCTCAAGAGGCGCACCATGTGTAGCCCACCTTGTGTGACCGATGCCCAGACTACCTGGCAGATCATCCAGGTTTCGCGCATTGTGAACATCGTCGATTTTTCCCTGATCTTTCTTTACATAGAGTCTGCCTTTGTGTATCGTTGCTTCTCCAACTGAGTCATACCCGCGGTATTCAAGTCTTTTCAGGGCAGCATGTATCATGGGGGCAGCATTCCTCTCTTTCAGTATACAGCCAAATATTCCGCACATGTGTGGGCCTCATTCGTCTATGGTGGGCTTCTTCGAATTGTTTTTCCGCTAATAAGCATTGCTAACACTTAATTCTGAGTCTTAAAACAAATTTCTGGTCTCTTCCTGTTGCTACTACATCAATGAGCCTTGAAACCTTGAAGGTTTTTGAGCGAGTATTAATAGAAATTTTATAAGGGTCGCGATTCAATACTCTGACGAAGAACATGGAAAAGAAACTCCTCCTTGAAGAAGATGGGAAAACACAGAAAGTCAAAGAAATCGCGATATTGGATGATACGCAAAAACTGAAGATGATTCTGAACAGTCTGACCTGGAAAATACTGTTGGTTCTTTCTGAAAAGGAAATGTATCCTCTGGAAATAGCCAAAGTTCTCAAGATTCACGAACAGAAAGTGTATTACCATATCCGGAAACTCGAAAGAGCAGGGGCAATTGCGGTTACTAGGGAGGAGGAAAAGAAGGGCGCAACTGCCAGATATTTCAGGGCAGTTTCCCCTGCTTTTGGAATAGAGCTACCACAAGAGTACAGGTCAATCAAGCAACTCTCTCTCTTGGCCATGGAGGAGCAGATACAGAAATTTTTTAAAGAATTCATCAAAGACGACGGAGCTTTTGGGGGAAAAATCGTTGTGGGAAGCCCAGCCCCACACGGACCTTTTAAGACAGTCGCCAGAGATGGCCATTATGCCGCGCACCTGACCTTCTTCTTAGGGCAATTTGTGAAGATGCCCGATGACTTCGCAATAAAACTCGATGTCGACGTCAAGGCTGAAAAAGAGGAGAAAAACAATCTAATGTTGGTGGGCGGACCAGGCACGAATCTGTTAACACAAGAAATCAACGAGTATCTGCCGATACGATTTGATATGCGATCTTCTGCAGAAGGGTTTCTATTCGGAGGTTTGGTGTCTGGAAGAACATCAGCGGTCTACACTTCGGATAATATAGGACTAGTTGCGAAAATCGTGAACCCTTGGGATCGTAGCAAACGAATCATAGTCTTAGCGGGAAATAAAGCAGTGGGAACCAAAGCATGCGTTTTGGCGTTAACTAACTTTTGGGAAAAGACTCTCAAGAACTATAAGGGCAATGAGACCTTCGCCAAAGTCGTACAAGGTTTTGATCTTGATGGTGACGGAAAAGTCGATTCGATAGAGGTGTTGGAGTAGATTGGGTTCTATCGAATCAAAGGAAACAATACTTGCCCGTGGTCATGGAAATATCTCGGCTACGCATGAAACGACTATTGAGATAACGAAAGAACGGACTCTCTCACGAAGAGGCGACTGCATAATTGCTGTAGGAGCGAACCGATCAGTTCAAGATCTGACTCAGGAATTTAAGAAGAGACTGAGAAAGGATGATGCGAAGATAGTTGTTATCGTGGAGGTCGGTGGAATAAGTGAAACGATAGTTGCCTATGGCGATTCGACATTGACCCTTGCTCACCCAACGGACACCGTGATTAGAAAAAGCGGTTACATATGTAGCCGAACACTGGCAGTTCACGCCAACAAATCTGCGTCTGACCTGTCAAGGGAACTGGTCAGGAAGATGCAAGATTTTCGACGAGAAGTCAAGGTCACATTGGCTGTCGAGAATTAGCTGACTTCAACGTCGAGAACAGCCTGCGCCCGGTACGGGGCGGTTTCGCGAACTATTCTTTGGCCGATGATCTTCTTCACTCTTCTCTTGGATTTTGCGACGGTCTTTACAAGGTTTGCTTTTGCAGTTTCCATGGAATTCGATGAGTCCATGAAAAAATAGAAGTGAATTATGCCGCCCCTTCCTTTTAGCGCACGACAAGCAACATCAACGAATTCAATTGCCTTCTCGGGCAAGTTCATCACGATGCGATCTGCGATACTTGAAGTCTTTCCGCTGATTACCTGTCTCGCGTCTCCCAACAAAGGATGAACTTTTGCCATCACTCTATTGATTCGTACGTTAGTCTTCAGATACTTGACTGCCTCGGGGTTCGCGTCGATTGCATAAACCTTCACGTTTTCACGCATCTTAGCTATTAGTATTGCAAATGGGCCAACACTTGTGAATAAGTCTATTACAGTTTCGCCTTCTTGAACTGATGATGCCACTCTCTTGTGTTCATGTGAAAGCCTTGGTGAGAAGTACACTTTTGCGAGATCTACCTGATATTTGCATCCGTGTTCTTTGTGCAAGGTTTTGGTCGTCCGTTCGCCAGCTAGGAAGTCAAACGCCCTCGTTCGAAAAGTCCCGTTAATGGCACCCGCCTTGGAGAGAACAGTGTGCACGTTTCTGTTCGACCTTAGAATTGCTTCGCCGATGATTTTTTTGTGTGTCTGAAGTTCCTCGGGGATTTCGACTACCGCTAGGTCTCCAACAAAATCAATCGAACGTGGAAGATTCGCTAGCAAACGTTGAGGCAGGCGTCCTCTTAATTGTTCGACGAACGTTTCCCTCTGTTTCTTCCTTTCTTCGAATTGACTTGTTGCTATTGCGAAGTTGACGCCTGAATCTTTGAGGATTTTCAACTCGTGTTCTGAGAGATGGTTGACAAGTGGGATATAGAGGAAATTCTTTCCCCTTCGGATCTCAAATTTCCTATCAACCAGCTTCAGATGATTGGCTACTTCAAGGGTCTTTTGACCCTGCTGTTTTGCTACTCTTAAACTATGTGTTTCTGTCGGCATTTTTTTGATCCAGATCAGATTTTCTCGGTTGCAACGATTATTGCGTAGAGCTATGCCAAGCCCGTTGCTCACAAATTACAGTGCTTTCTTGCAAGATTAACGTTCTGCACGAATTGAAACTTTTCACTCTTTAATCCCGTAGTAGTCTGTTTTGTATCTGATCGACGATGCTCGGTCGTTTCGGCAAACCATAGTCTTCGTTCTAACTGCGCGAAGTCAGTGTCTTTCAAACATTTTCGCAGTCTCTGAAGCCTTACATCGTCCAGAACGTGGTTCTGAAATCATATCAGCATCGATCATGGAATGTCTCTTCGGGTCAGGCTGTCCTCTGTACTTTGAAAAGCTTGTTCGTCGCTTCAATATTGAACCTGATTTTAAGGATTTCTTCCGCGAGCCAAACATTCGTTTCTAGATGTTCTGATATGGTCCAGGTAAGGAAGACGGACTTGCCTTGAGCTAATGCTATGTATGGAATAAGCAAATCTGCCAGATGAATGTCTACTGTTGGCTTGGCAGTGATTTCTTCGTGCAGTTTCCGTGCTGCTTCCTCTCCAACTTTTTCGCTTGATTTCTTGATTTCGCCTATCGCGTCTGCACCTATAAGAGCGCCCGTGTCGGTTTCAGCCCATAGCAGGAGTGAACTCCCCTTTTGCAGAGGGTTCGATTCGTCGTTTACTATTTGGATTTCTGCCGCGTAGCCTCTTTTGCCCAAATACGATTTTGCTGCTTCTGCTTGTCTTTCAGCCACTTTTCTTTCGGCCAGAAATGTGCAGACTGAAACTCCTCTAATGGTTTTTATGCTTCCGAAGTCTCTCAGTTGAATGGCTTTCAATTTATCCGCACGTTCGATGGTAGCGGCAACCTCACCGTTTCCCTTCGGGTAGTAACCGTATTTGTGGACGTCAATGGTTGCTTGTAGGCCCATTCTTCCCAGGATTGGCAGGAGCACGCAGCGCAAGTAGTTGATCGTTGGGGCGTGTGAAACGTCTGTTCCACCTCGCGAAACGATTAGATCCACGGGGTTATTAGCGTAGGCGCAGATGGGAAGGATTGTTGTTAGAAGGAGCGGTATGCTTCCGGCTGTGCCGATTTCAGCCGCGATTTTGCCGCCTCTTATTTCTCCGGGTCTGAACCAGAGTTCGCGGGAACCAAGTCTTCCCCCTTGGACTTCAGCGTCGCAAAGTCTTGCGGCGGTCAACACTGCTTCCAGGTGTTGAGGTTTCAAACCTGTTTGAGGTCTATTTTGCCGAATGTTGTATATGTGAAGCGGTTGACCTGTTATGGCTGAGAGGGCGACGGCTACTCGGAGGATTGTGCCACTTCCAGCTTTTTTGCTACCGTCTACCTCAATCAATCGTCATAGGACCCCATCGGTTCTTTGTTCTCAGAAATGTCAGAAACAATTAATAAATGGGTAAAGTATTAAGGATTTGGAAGGTAGAAGGGTTTATGAGTACAGACAAGGCAAGAATAGATGCTCTTCTCAAGAAAGTGGACGATCTTGTTGTCGTTTTACACGATGTGCAAGAGGATTTGAGACAGGTTTCGGCTTCACTCAAGTCTCTGGCTGTGCAGCAAATCACTCAGCCTGTCGCTGCGCCTCCACCATTATCTCTTTCACAGTCTTCTACCGTTGCTGGAGCACCACGGGCGCCTGAAAGGTCAAAAGCGCTGGAAGACATTAAGACGATTTTTCCAGATGAGCTGGAAAACCTTTTGAGTTTCGAAGAGAAGGACGATTATATCATTATCAAACCAAGACAGTTTCTAGGCTCTGACAACTTCTCGAAGATCGCTTCTGCAGTGCGCCAAGCTGGTGGAGAGTACGTTAGCGCCGGGAAAGGGTCGCATTTTAGGGTGCCTAAGAAAAACGCGTAGGGTCATGGCGACAAAGCAGTTTCAGACTATTCTAGTAGCGTATTTCAAAACTGTCGTATTCGCCTGAGTAAGGTTGCCAAGTTACGTTTGCTGTTGTGACTCTTGCAGTTGGAGGGCCTGTTCTGCAGAATTCTACTAGTTTTCTAACGTCTATTTCGTCGCCTTCGAATACGGCTTCTACTCGTTCATCGGGAAGATTGCGCACCCAACCGTTTACGTGATGCTTGTTTGCTTCATATTTCGTTTCTGACCTGAAGAATACGCGTTGTACGTTTCCGCTTACGAAAACGTGTGCTCTGATTTTCATGGTTTTTCACTGTTCTTGGGTTTTCATTTAAACTCGTCTCTCTGCTGTGTGATTATGTTGTCGCTGCGTTTGTTTTAAGAGATGTTTTCGTCGATCGTGTTGTCGGTGAGGGTCTATGCTCGAAAACTGTAGTGGTAAGTTGTTTGTTTATGCTTCGAGTTTTGTTTCGCGTGAAAGGAGGTTTGAGCCTGTGCGGGCTGCGACGAAGAAGATGGCCAGTTATCTTAATTTGAGTTTCGAGATCAAGACTTTCAGGAAAGAGTTTGAGCCGATATATGTGTACTACAAGAATGGAGATGATGAACCTATTCCAATTTGCTGTGTTAACGGCAAGTTTTCGGGTATTGAGGAGATCTGTGCTTCCCTCAGGAATATGATGTTTGTGCTGTCATTTCACCCACGGCATTCGGCTCTGAAACAGATGAGGAAGGAGATTATGCAGTTTTCGTGAACTTCAGACTTTGGTTTTCAAGCTTTATTTCGTAGATTTGGTTCACGTCGAAGTCTATGCCCAAGCTTTCATATTCCAGTTCGGTGAGAAACAGGATTATCTTGGGCACTGCGAGGTCTACTCGTCCGGGGAAGATTGGCATCTGTTGTTGTAGTTGTTGGATGAGGTCTTGTACGACTTTGGCTTCTTCTGTTTGGGGTCTGACGACCATTCGTGGGATGTCTCGGTCTTCGATTAGTTCTACTCGTTTTCCGATGTTGCCGTCTAGGTCTCGGATTGATTCTATTTTATGCATTTTGACTCGGAACATTGTTGGTCCATAGTGTAGGGGTTCGTTGAGCCTTTATAGATTTCTGGCGGGTTGGCGTTAGTTGAAGATGCGGTTCTTATTCCATTTCGATGGTTGCTGGCGGTTTGGGTGTGACGTCATAGTAGACGGTTGACACGTCGGGGCATTTTACGCTTATTTCTTCGGCGATTTTTTCCAGTGTTGGCCATGGTACTTCTGTTACTTTCGCTTCTAGGAAGTTTTTGGTTTCGACTGATCTTACGCTCATGACGTATTTTTTCGTGTTTTGAACATCTTGGATGGCGTAGAAGATTCTGGCTGCGTCTGGGTTTTCGGTGATGATTCTTGCTTGGAGGGCGATTATGTTTTGCAGGGGGGTTTGATGGGGTTTGCCGTTCATTGTTTTGACTGTTATTCCGACTACTTCGCCGTATCGTCTTTTTCCGGCTTCAACGCCGGTGGCTTTGTCTTTGAATATTTTTACGTGGACATTTCTTGATGGGACGTTTAGGAAGCGTGCGGTGGTTTCTTGCACTCGTAGTTTTCTTGCAGGTTGAGCGTCTTCTTGGTTGTCCATTATTGTGGCGAAGTATTGTCCAGGTTTCAACGGTTTGAGGAAGTTCTCGACGATTGTGGTTGCGGTTCTCAGTGTTTCTAGTTTGTCGCGGCGAATTTCGCCTACGACACGGACCGATAGGCCAGGTCCTGGGAAGGGTTGGCGTTCGGAGAATTCGGGTGGCAGTCCGAGGTATCTTGCGACGTTTCTGACTTGTTCTTTGAATAGAGGTAGGAGCGGTTCGATGATTTTGAAGCCGTATTTCTGGAGGGGGTTTATGCCCATTTGTTCGAGCACGTTGTGTTGGGTTTTTACTCCTCCGACTGTTTCTATTATGTCTGCGCGTATCGTGCCTTGTACGAGTGTTTTGCATTTTTCTTTTTTGGCGGTTTCGGCCAGGGCTTGGTAGAATGTTTCGCGGAACATTTTTCTTTTTTCTTCCGCGTCTCTTATTCCTTTCATCGCGTTTAGGAAACTTTCGCGAACGTCAACGATTTTTGTGGGCACGTTGAATGGTGGTTTTGAAAGTGTCTCGGCAACGTGTTCTGGTTCGTCTTGTCTCATGAAGGCGTGGTCTAGAATGACGCAGGCGAGGTTTTCGCCGATGGCTTGGTGGGTCAACACTGCGCATGTGGTGCTGTCGACGCCGCCGGAGACTGCGACGAGTGCTTTTTCGTTGCCTACTTTTTTCTTTGTTTCTGCCAGTGCGGTTTCGACGAATTTTTTGGGGTCGAATGCTTCCATTGTGGCACTCTCTGGATTCTGTTGGCGGTTTGCAGTTTTATGATTTGTGCATCCTGCGGGCTGCAGGTATTACGCGGGTGATGTTGTTGAAATGGCAAGCCGATGCATAATGTAAGGCAGTTAATTGTTGTTTTTTGCGGTTAATACCCTGCCCCCCTAGGGCAGTGTGGTAACGGGTTTGGTAACAATAAATGACAACGTTCCCCATGTCGAATGCAAACGCGGGGTCGTTGTTGAGCCGCTAACGAGTACTGTATGTAAGTCGCGATGTGGCGCAGGTTGATTCCTGTAGTAGCAGCGCGCGCTACGACTTGCTACTTTTTGCCATCAACTTGAGTGGGCGACAGATAGCACGCGCGATAGGCAGAACGCAAATAAGGAAAAGGGTGAATATCGAACAGGCAAGGTGAGACTGCGTGGATGTGACCGCGGGACGGATCACTTTTCCTGAAGGCTTTGTTTGGGGCGTCGCAAGTTCTTCCTATCAGATCGAGGGCGCTTGGAACGAGGATGGCAAGGGCGAATCGATTTGGGATCGTTTTTCCCATGCTCCGGGCAACATTATGAATGGTGACACTGGAGATGTCGCCTGCGATCATTATCATCGCTACGTGGAGGATGTGGCTTTGATGAGAGAATTGGGCGTGCAGGCCTATCGATTTTCTGTGTCTTGGCCTCGTGTGCTCCCGAAAGGAAAGGGTGACGCTAACCCTGCTGGACTGAATTTCTACAAAAGTCTCGTCGAAGAGCTCTCAAGGAACGGCATTGAGCCTTGGGTTTGTCTGTGTCATTATGATTTGCCTCAGGCGCTTCAGGATGAAGGCGGATGGGCGAATCCGCATATTACTGAGTATTTTGCGGAATATTCTGGACTGATGGCCCGCGAGTTGGGCGAAGTGGTCAAGCGATGGGTGATCTTCAATGAACCTCGATGCATGGCGTGGTTGGGGCATCTCACCGGAATTCATGCTCCGGGGATGAAGAATCTCGAATTGGCTTTGAAGGTCTCGCACGAGTTGCAGCTGGCTCAGGGAAAAGCTGTTCAGACTCTCCATGATTTTGACAAGAATTTTCAGATTGGCACGATAGTGGACCTCAATGTCGTCCATCCGATCAGCGACGATAAGAAGGATGTTGAGGCTGCCAGCAGGCTCGACGCGTTGTGGAATCGGTGGTATACGGATCCACTCTTTAGGGGGGAATATCCCCACTTGGCAGCAGAACTCGGGTTGAAGCCTGATCGAGAAGACATGGATTTGATTAAGCAACGCTTGGACTTTTTGGGAGTTAATTATTACACTCGCGTGCTTGCAGCTTATGATCCCTCAGATCCCGTAACGCATGCTAGGGTAGTTGCTAAGAACACGCCCACAACAGAAAAGGGGTGGGAGATCTATCCAGATGGACTCTACGAGGTACTGGTGCGTTTGCAGAAAGAGTACGACGATCCAATGCTTTACGTCACAGAGAACGGAGTTGCCTTCGAAGATATCGTGACGAAAGGAGGCAGAGTTCAGGACGACGATCGAGTGGCTTTCCTCAGAGATCATATTGCGTCGACATATCGCACCGTTCGGGACGGAGTGAGAGTCAACGGATTTTTCGTATGGTCACTTCTCGATAATTTCGAGTGGGCCGAAGGTTTCAGCAAGCGTTTTGGTCTGGTTCGTACAGACTATGAGACCCTTAAGCGGACTCCCAAGAAGAGTTACGACTGGTACAAAAATGTAATCGCGACCAATGGTTTTGACCTCCCATAGATAGCCATGCTGGCAGCCGATCGCCATGGCTTGAAGGGTATGAGAAGATCACGTATGCGGTCTTGACGGATTGAGTGAAGTCTTTGGCTCATCAATGATATCTCAATTTGCTATTTGCTACCATCGATACCTCTCCCTTCAGCTTCCTCCGTCGGCGAGTGGAGTTAGCCAGAGCTTTGTTGTCTTTCAGAAATCATTTTAAGAAAAACAGGAATATCATAGATCGCGGTATTAGTACAAGAAGGGAGAAGCATGCTCTTTCCAAAGAAAGACATCGTGAAACGCTATGAGAAAAACCCTATTCTTACAGCTGAAGATATGCCTTTCAAGTGCTCAGACATTTACAACTCGGGGGTCGTTAAGTTCGATGGGAAATACTTGATGCTGTGCAGAGCCGAAAGCATCGACATATCGAACTACTTCATACCGGCTGTCAGTGAGGACGGATATCACTTCAAAGTTCGCAGAGAGCCAATAAGGCTTCTCGAGGATGAAGAATTCAAAAAGTATACAGACCAGATGATTTACGATCCGCGTATTACGGAGATCGAAGGTGTACACTACATCCTTTTTGCGGCGCACAGTTCATACGGTGTTAGAATCGGCATGATGAAGACGCAGGATTTTGAGAAATTTGAATCGTGCGGTTTCATTTCGGAGCCCGACAACCGAAACGGAGTGCTTTTTCCTGAGAGAATCCATGGACTTTACGCTCGGCTTGACAGGCCACTCCTGCCCGATGACCACGGCGACATTTGGGTCAGTTATTCCCCCGACCTTGTTTTCTGGGGCAAATCGAGGTGCGTGTTCAAGCGCGGAACGCACGGCCACTGGTACTGGAAGAAGATTGGGGCCGGCGCGGTTCCCATTAAGACCAAGAAAGGTTGGCTTGAAATCTGGCATGGCGTACACGTGATGGCTAGGTACCAGTACGTTTACCATCTCGGGGCGATGCTGCTCGATCTGAGGGACCCGGCTGAAATTGTCGCAAGAGCCCAAGCGCCTATTCTTTCGCCGAGGGAGCAGTATGAGCGGGTTGGGTTGACCTCTAACGTTGTGTTTACGAGTGGCGCTATTCTTGAGGAGGATGGGGAAGTTAAGATCTACTATGGCGGCGCCGACACTGTTCAGTGCGTGGCAACCGCGCGTCTGGATGATCTTGTCCAGGCGTGCTTTGATAGATAAGCGATGAATAGTTCAAAGAAAATCGTGCGGGAAAGTGCCGATGGTTCAGTGCTCGTCTGTGAAGGCTGAAACAAAGAGTTTGATTCTCCGATTACTCTTGAAGCATCACGCTATCTTCATGGTCATTGATCGTTTTCCTCTTTCTTGCCTCCAAAAAAGCATAATAGAACATGACGGCATACCAGACTCGGTGTCACGGTGAGTTACGGCTATTTTTCGCGAGACAACAAAGAATACGTCGTCGTCAAGCCAAATACGCCTACGCCATGGATCAACTATCTGAGCAACAACGCATACTGCGCAATAATCTCTAACACGGGCGGAGGCTACAGTTTCCATATAGACCCGCTCTATCGGAGGATTCTCAGGTATAGGTACAACAACCTCCCGGCAGATAGGCCTGGAAGGTACATCTACATAAGAGACAACAAGACAGGGAAATATTGGTCTCCGACGTGGCAGCCGGTTCTCGGGAAGTTGGACGCGTACAAATGCAGACATGGTTTAGGGTACACCAAGATAGAGTCTTCGAACTCAGGCGTTGAGGCAGAAGTCACCTATTTTGTGCCTGTCGACGACAACTTGGAAGTTTGGATGCTCACATTGAAAAACGCTTCTTCCGAGAAGAAAGGATTAAGCGTGTTCTCATACGCGGAGTTCTGTCTCTGGCAAGCATTCAATGACCTGACGGATCTTCAGTGCAGTCAAGGTTTGGGCGTAGCCTCGTACGAGAGTGATGCCATTTTCTACAGTTTCTTCGACCTGAGCACCGGCTATGCCTTCTTCGCTTCGACCGGAACGGTCACTGGATATGATTGCGACAGAGAGGTGTTCATCGGTAGCTACAGGAGCGAATCTGACCCAGTCGCGGTTGAAAAAGGCAAGTGTACAAATTCTCAGGCAAAAGGAGGTAACCCGATCGCCGCCACAAGCAACGCTTTGGAACTCGGTCCTGGAGAAGCAGAGACGCTGATCTTCGTCCTTGGCGTGGCGAAGAGAAAGATTGACGCTAAGAACTTGATCCAAAAGTACAGGAGAAAATCCGATGTGGACGCGGAGCTGCAAAAGCTGAAGGAACACTGGAACACGTACCTAATCAACTTCAACGTTGACACCCCTGATGAAGAATTCAACACGATGATCAACGTTTGGAACCAGTACCAGTGCAAGACAACCTTCGACTGGTCAAGGTATGTTTCCTTTTACGAAACAGGCATAGGAAGAGGAATGGGCTTCCGAGACAGCAATCAGGACACTCTGGGTGTAGTTCACGTTCTGCCAAAAAAGGTGCGACAGCGCATCTTAGATCTCGCTAAGAACCAATTTGAGGACGGTCATGTCTACCACCTTTACTTTCCACTAACCGGGGAAGGAGGTTGGCCGCCTTACGCAAAAGAGCAGATGAAGTTCTTCAGCGACGATCATCTATGGTTGATCCTTTCGACATGCGAATACATCAAAGAGACAGGCGACCTGACCATTTTGAATGAAGACGTAAAATTCGTTGAAGGTTCAAAGGCAAGCCTGTACGAGCACTTGAAAGGTTCGATCGAGTTCACGCTCAACCACATGGGCAAGCATGATTTGCCCCTCTTAGGAACGGCTGACTGGAACGACCCCCAGAGCCTGCCCGGTCCGAACAACGCGGCCGAAAGCGTCTGGGCAGCCATGTTATTTCACAAAGTCCTGCTGGAGCTGACATGCCTCTGCAAAGAGTACAGACGAGGGAAAGATGCCAAAGCGTTCGCGAGTATCGCTGACAAGGTGAAGAGCCATGTGAACGAAACGGCATGGGACGGCAATTGGTACGTCCGTGCATATGACGACTCAGGGAATCCAGTAGGAAGTGCAAAACGCAGGGGAGGAAAAATATACGTCAACGCTCAGTCGTGGGCCGTCATCAGCCAAATCGCGCCGAAAGAGAGGGGGCTGACGTGTATGAACTCGGTGAAAAAACATCTTGACACGGAACACGGAATAATGCTTCTTGCTCCAGCATATTCAAAGTATTATCCTGAGATCGGAGCACTGACCAGTTACGTACCAGGACTCAAAGAAAATGCCTCTGTATGGAGTCACGCCAATGCGTGGGCGATTCTGGCAGAATGCATTCTCGGACGAGGAGACCAAGCTTACGCATATTATAGGAAGCTTGCCCCCCCGACCAAGAACAAGATTGGAGAAATCCATAAGGCCGAACCATACGTATATGCTCAAACAATCGCTGGCAAAGATCACCCCAACTTCGGCACGGCACGACAGTCTTGGCTAACGGGAACAGCAGCATGGATGTTCAAAGTGGCAACTAACTGGATTCTCGGCATGAGACCGGAATATCATGGGTTGCTCGTGGACCCATGCATACCCAAAGAGTGGACGAAATTCAAAATCACCCGCCGTTTTAGGAACTGTATCTATGAAATAGGAGTGAGGAACCCTGACCATATATCTAAGGGTATCAAGAACATCACTGTCGACGGGAAAAAGTCGAAGTCCAACCTAATCGATTGTTTCGCCGATGGAAAAAGGCATACGACACTGGTTACGATGGGATAAACCAATATCTGACAACAGTTCGGGCTAAGCGGGCAGTGGCACCCCGTCAAGAATCGTCCAGTCGCTCCTCTCAGCTCCGGAAGCTTAACAAAGAAAAAGGGATATGGGATTTGTAGCTATCTTCTCTTCAAGACGAAGGCGTAAGCCAAGGCGACTACTGCGATTATCACGAGCAGAGCAATGACACCATAGACCCATATAGGGATTCCACCAGCTGGCAGTGCTGAGAGGGTCACGTCATTTGTGTAGGTTTGTCCTCCCGTCGACGCATTTACCGTGGCATTCGCCGGGTCGTAACCTTCAAAGATCACGGTTACGATGTACGTTCCTGGCGCCACCTGCAGCGAATAGGACCCAGTGGTTCCCGTAGTGATTTGGTAGGAACCGGCAATGACCGTTGCGCCCGCAATTGCACTCCCTGTTAACGCGTCTGTAACACTTCCTGTGATGTACGCTGCAACTACTGGCGTTTCCGTGACTACGAATGTTGCAGTCAACCCACCTATGTTGACCAAGTAGGTTCCCACAGCCGTTTCTGACACGGAAAACGAGACTGTCTTGGTTTCGTTTGCGGCGAACGAGACGGATTGGCTGTCAGCTACGCTTCCGTTGATCATAAGCTGTATGGAGGTCGTGCCTTGACCGCCGGTGTTTGTCGCGTTTACCGATATCGTCGTGTTTTCTCCTATCACCACGTTTGCTTTGCTGACTGCAATGTTGCTGAACTCAGGTGATACGCTTGGACTTAGACCTAGGACGACTGTCTGCATCAGTCCACTTGTTGCGGTTCCGCCGAATGGGCCTGCTGGAAGAATTTGGTTGGTGGCTTTGTTGGAGAAGCCAGTCCAGAACATAGTGTTGTACTGGTACCAGTTGGGGTGTCCTCCGAACGGGATAATCGGTATGTCCGTTCCTATGATTTGAAGGATGTTGTCAGCGACGGTCTGTTGCGCTGCTCCTGAGGTGATGTCGAGTTGTCTTATGAGTTCGACTAAGGCCGGATTTCTGTAGTCGCCGTAGTGGTTCCAGTAGTAGTCGGTTCCGACGAACATCTGGTAATAGCGATCGTACATCGTGCCCGTGGAAGCATGCATGACGAAATGCATGAAGTCATAGTTGAATGCGTGCCCATCTGCATCGTTTGTTCCCCAGTCCACGACTTTCTGCGTCATCGTTATGCCAAGACTGTTCCTTATCATGCTGCATGCGAGCGCGTCTATTGCAAGTACATCCGACCACCCTTGTTGATCCATGATGCTCCATGGACCGAGCGGTATGTTCATGCCAGGTTCGCCCGGCAACTCGTCCGTATACTGATCTATTGTTTCGTTGTACAGAGTCAGATATTCAGCACTCGGGCCATCCTTCGTGTACCATCTTCCGTCGGATCCTTTGATGCAGTTATCCGCTAGTATAGCAAGTGCCGCTGAAACGTTGTTGGTTATGGCGTATTGCTGTTCAATCGCTGGCGTCACTAGTGCTTTGGCAACTGCGTCATCTGAGGGCAGAAGGTGCGATGGGTATGGAGACGGGTACTTCAGGTAGCCGCTGCTGACCAAGCTGATTGAATGGTAGTCCAGTGACATGGCTATTGCCTTATGTAGCCAGGGTTCGTTCAACGGGTATTTGTGGTTGTTTGGAACCAAGAGTTTTATTGAGGTCTCGGCGTAGTACGGTGGATTCGGGTCATAGGTGTGAATCTGTGGCAAAGCTCCCATTACGGTGTCTATGCCTGCAATGAAGTTGCCACAAATGTCAATCTCGTTATTCTGCAAGTCTAGGGCAGCAGCCGCATTGGAATAGTGATAGTCTGTGTGCAGAATGTACTTTGGAGCAGGCAGCTTGTTGAAGACGCTTTGACCCCACCAATTATCGTTTCTCTGCATGATCGTTCGTTCGTTGTCGTGAAATACTGGCAAGTACATTCCTGACGCGACTTTCCATGCGGCAGGCATGCTTGTATTCTGCCAGTCATTGGTGAAAGTTCGCATATTCGCACCGTATTGAGCCTCGATCTGCGTCCAGACATGCTTTGGCAGTATGTTGTACGACAGTGTCATGTGTCTCCAAACGACCGCGCTGTTCGGATATTCGGGTTTTATGTGTATCCTGAATGTTTTATTGTCAACTATTTCGAAGGGTTGTATCCTCTCTTGGAGGGGGAGGACTTCCTGTGCTACCCATGTCTTGTTGACAGAATAATCTAGCCCATAGACGCCGTAGCTGTACTCAACGTCCCCGGATGTAATCGGTTGGCCATCGGTCCAGTTGGCTTCGTGGCGGATTTTTACCTCGATCGTCGTGGAGTTTATCCATGTAATGTTCTCGCCAACGATTTTTATGAGATCGTCTGGTGCAGACCCTTTTGCAATGTTGACCCCGAACAATGGCTCGTACATGAAAAAGAAGGCCATGCCCGCCTGACCTGCGATGTCCCATGGTCTAAGTGCAGTTGGAGGCCCTTCGTAGCCACTGAGTTGCAGGGTTTGATCTCGCGGTATATTTTGCGGCAAAGTTTCTTGCGCTGCCGCAGAAGAGATGAGAGATGAAAAAGCGGCAATTCCAGATCCAATCAATAGCATCCCAATCAATAGCGAAGGCTTCAAAATTCGTAAGAAATTCTTCACTTTTATTCCCCTTTTGTCATACGACAGAAACCATCTATCATCCCCACGTTTATATAAGATTTTGTATCATAGATTTCCCAATTGGTTAGACGCCAAGTGCGTCCATGTGCCTTGAATAGCAGACCTGTTGCAGAGGAGACTCTCAATCGGTACAAACAAGCAAGTCCAGAGCAATTGTCTGCCCTGCTGTCGGTTGAATTCCTGTAAATCAATCAACCGTGGGAAATCGTGGCTCAAGATTCCCATTTCTTATGGAGTTGGGGCACGCATGCGAAAAGATCTTTGGTGTAGGAACATGTTGGATCGTGGAAAACTTTTTCGGCAGGTCCTTGTTCAACTACTTCACCTTGTTGCATGATGAGGACACTGTCAGAGATGTATTGAGCTTGTGCTATATCGTGTGTTATGAATAGCACGGATATTTTTTGATCCTCTTTCAGAGCTAGAAGGAGATTCAGAATCTCCGCTCGAGTGGAGGCATCCAGCATGCTGGTTGCTTCGTCTGCGACTACCAGTTCTGAATTAACCATTAGAGGTCTTGCAATGAGTAGCCGTTGCAGTTGGCCTCCGCTCAGCTGGTGCGGGTATCTTCCCAATATTTCTTCGGGGTTTATTCCGATTCTCGTAAGTGTTGAGTAGATGATTTCTTTTTTTCTGTCCGGAGTCAAGCCGTTTTTGTAGAGGCCAAACGCCTCTTCTAGTACACGGTCTACTTTGTAGAAGGGATTGTACGCCGAGTAGGGATCTTGAACAACCGCCTGTATCATCCTGTAATAATCTCTTCGGTCATAAGAGGAGGCATTCTGGCCTTTGAAAATTATACGGCCGGAGGTCGGTTCGATCAGCCTCAGTATCATCTTGGCCACCGTGGTTTTCCCGCTTCCGCTTTCGCCCGCAAGAGTGACTATCTCTCCTTTTTTCACGTCAAAGGTGACGTTTTTCACGGCGACGACAGACTTTGTCCTTATCAGACCCGAAGTGTAAATCTTTGTCAGATTCTCGCAGTGCAAAAGCGTCTCCATTTGCTTCCCCTCAATACAGCCAACAAGCAACGACGCGTCCTTTTTCTACGGCATCAAGTGGCGGCTCCTTGGCATCGCAGATTTCCATTCGTTTTTCACATCTCGGATGATATCTACAGCCAGAAGGAGGATCTCTCAAGTCAGGCGGCGACCCCGGTATGCTCTTCAATCCCCCTTTCCCCAGCCTTTCTGGATCATAAGACACAACAGAAGAAATCAGAGCGCTAGTGTAAGGGTGGAGCGAGCTGTCCAATATTCCGTTCATGCTTCCGACTTCAACTATTTTTCCACCGTACATGACTGCGCATCTGTCACAGAGTTGCCCCAGAACCGTTATGTCGTGGGAGACAAATAATATGCTCTTGATTATGCCAGCCTTCTTTAGTTTTGCAAGTGATAGTATCACCAGCCTTTGTGTTGTCACGTCAAGTGCAGAAGTTGGTTCATCGATGGTTAGGAGTTTCGGGTTCCAAAGCGTCGATATACCTATCACAACTCTCTGCTTCATGCCTCCGCTGAGTTCGTGAGGATACCGATCAAGAACCCACCTGCCCAAACCCAGCTTTTCGAAATGATCCCCAGCTATCTTGAAGACTTCTTTTCTTGACGGTTTTTTGCCAGTGCGTTCCCGCACGACATCCATTACGAAGTCTCTGATCCTCCTGACGGGGTTCAAAGAGTCCATCGACGCTTGGGGGACGTATGACATGCGTTTGCACTTGAATTCAGTTCTGAACACTTCAGGATCGATCTTGTATATGTCAGAGCCGTCCACGAAGATTTCGCCGGATTCGTAATGTAGGAGAGGATTGGGTGAGCCTGAACAGAGTTGCGCTAGAGTTGATTTTCCGCACCCAGATTCGCCCGCAAGACCTACAACCTCTCCGTCGTCAACCGCAAGCGAGACTCCGTCGACTGCGCGGACGACTCCAAATATTCCTCGATAGTAGCCCTTGAGGGATTTGACTTCGAGAAGGTGTTTACCCATCTAGATCACACTCTCCGCAATCGAGGATTGAACACCTCGTCCATGCCGTTGTGCATAATAAAAACTGCCACGAGGAATACTGTCAGTATGAGTCCCGGCGGGATAAAGCACCACCAAAGTTCCCATGGCAGTGACTTTTGGGTACCGTTCATGACCCAATAAAGCATGGATCCTAATGTAACGTTCGTACTGGGGTCGGGACCCAGACCGATCATGCTGAGTCCTGCCTCTGTCAGAACGGCTATGCTAAGGGACACCACGAAAACGATTATTATGTAAGCGAACATGTTCGGCATGATCTCGGCTACGACTATCTTCCTATCTTTCATGCCCGACATGCGAGCGACATCAATGAATCCTCTTTCTTTAAGAGTTAATACCTGCGATCTTATGCATCGGGCGGCCCACGGCCAGCTTGTTAAGCCAATTAGCGTTGCCAACAAGAGCATGGATCTTTGTTCGAGGATAGCTGCGAGGAGTATCAATAAAGGCAGCATGGGGAAAACCATGACAACATTGGTGAATGCATTCGCGATTTCATCTACCAGTCCACCTTCGTAGGGTCCAATTCCTCCCACTAATACAGCAATCAACATTGCAAGACATCCTGCGATTGCGCCGATCATCAGGGAGTTGCGGGTACCTGTACAAAGCTGGGCAAGTTCGTCCTCTCCAAAATTACCAGTCCCAAGGGGAAAGTCATTGCTTGGCGGCTTGGCTATGTTGTACGGATTGTACGCCAGTGGATCTCGGGTCAGCGCAGGACCTACTATCCCAAATAGAATAATGGCCAGCACGATGGTTGTGCCAACTAAGAATTTTTTGCTTCTGATAAGCAATTCAAACATTTCTATCCACCTGTGCCTGTTCGGATTCGCGGATCTAAGAATGCGTATGCGACATCCACCAGAAAGTTCCCCAAGACAACAACTACCATGGTCAATATGAAAGTGCCCAACATCATGAAGTAGTCACGAGATTGGATCGCAGTTAGCGTCAGTAGACCGATGCCATCCCATCGAAAGACGATTTCAATAATCATGGTCATTCCGATGAGATTATTGAGATTTATGTTCAGACCTGTGAACTGTGGCAGAATCGCATTCCTTTCGGCGTAGGACATCAACTTCTTGTTTCTGAAGCCCAATTGTCTGGAGTAGAGAATGTAGCCCGCGTCTAGTTCATAGAGAGTCATTGACCTCATGCCTGTTGCCCATCCTCCCGTGGTTATGATCAGTAACGTTAGAAAGGGCAAAATATAGTGGTACAACGCGTCCTTGAAAGACGCAAAGTCAAAGCCAGGTATGAATTGGAGAGTGAAAGTTCCACCTGTGGGAAGAATCTTGGCATTCACGGCCAAGAGGAACAGGAGAACCATCGCAAACCAGTAGAACGGCATTTGACTTGTTATGACCGAGAGATAATAAACAGCGTCGCTTATCTTGCCCTTTGCGTACGCTGCTCTCGCCCCAATCCAATTGCCCAAGAAGAAACCGATAAACAAGACAGGAATCACGAGGACCAAAGTATAGGGTAGCTTCGACATGACAGCATCGACGACAGGTGTGAAGCTGTATGCAGACATAGTGGCATATCCCAAATCTCCTCTCAAAAGATTTGACCAGAAATTGACGTATTGCTCGGACCAGGACTTGTTAAGCCCGAAGTATCTTTCCAGCTCGTCCCTGAGATTCTTCCTTCCTATATCAGTAGTATCACGAGGAATCATCCGATCGATAGGATTGCCTGGCATGAGTCGAGGAATAAGAAAAATGAAGTTCAGAGCAATGAAGGTCACAATGAGATAGAAAAGACCTTTCTTCAGGATAAATTTGACAAAGGGATAAGAAAGCGGGTTTTTCATCGTGTAGATATTCGTGGCGTCCAACTATTTTGTCTTTCGTTTCAGATAATGGTACTTCCCTGCGATCCAGAATTCTGTGCGTCTAGAGCTAGATCAAGGCTGAAATCAGGATTGAGACTGGAAGTCCGATAGGACATAGAGCCGCTAAACCAGAAGCAGCGGAAAAGCATGGGAATTTGTAACGATTTACCTGTAACAATGTGTCACAAATCCATTTTTCAGAAGATTCATAAAAAGTCAATATGCACGAGGGTCTCTTTTTGAGGTTTTGTTACACTCCTCCCAAAGAGACCAGTTCTCGATGAATTAAGCTCCTTTCCGTGCCAAAACGAGGAAATATCAACGAATCCATGTTAGCACGGCGCTAACACGTTTTGAATGAGCGCACCCGTTCCGAAGACTGCTGTCCTAAAACAAAAGAAAAGGGAGGGAGCAGTAGGTAGTCAAGAGAGATAACTGTATTGGATGTTTTGTATTCGACTGTTGTAGGTTGCTGTTCCCCAATAGAATATGGCTGTCGACCTGTCAATCTGAGGATAATACCTGGCGTATGTATAATAGTACACAGTCCATGTCGTCGCTTTGAGCGTGCTGGATTGCAACTGCTCAGTCGTGAACGTTGCATCCAGGTACCACGGTCCTTCTGCGATCTCGGTGTAGACTCTGATGACGAGCGAATCGGTGAACTGCAATGTTGTCTGAGCTACGGACACTGTGTTGCTCCTAATAGCGCCAAGGCCACCCTCAACGATTGCCCGCGGAGCTCCAGTTTGTCCATCCAGACTGATCTCCTGTTCAACACCGTTTGGATGCCTGATCCAAGCCCTTATGCCAAAATAGGCTCCTAGGCCACTTCCAGTCTTCACACTGGAAGCGGGGCTGTCTGACTGTGGGACGTCAAGTTTGTAGGCTGACAATCCGTTGATCTGCTGCGTGTCGCCCCGCATGTATCTGCTATCATAGACGGTCACCGTACATGGAGAGGATGGGTTGCCAATGAGCCCATAGGTATCTTTTGCTTGAGCGGTCACTGAATACGTTCCGGCCGTATTCCAGATGTGGCTCTCGGCCAAATAGCCGTAGGTAGGACCAATCCATGACGATGTTTGGCCGTCGCCCCAATTGAATTGGACGTATACGATATCCAGATCTGGATCAGATCCATATGTGGAGTAATAATAGGATATGCCCGCATATATCTGGCTTAGTCCCCGAGGCTGATCGGGCGGATTTGGTGGTCTGTTCACGATGTCTACGAGTTTTTCTGGTGACGGGTCGCTCCATAGACCGAAGCTGTCCTGAATTTTGAAGTAGATGTGATAGGTGCTTGGGTTTGACCACCAATGGCTGATGCTCATTCCTTGTCCAGAGTTGACAAGATCTGTTTCCGTGCTCGTGCCATCACCCCAGAACACTTTATACCTGATCTGATCGAACTCTGTGTCTGTTCCAGAGACGAGGTACGAGTACGGGCACAAGGGTCCTCTGTACCCTGTGTCAGGGCCAACTGGGCTGCTGCCGGGGGGGTTAGGCGGCTCATCCGCAAGTGGGGTTACTTGGAAGCCTACAGAGTACGTGTCTACCGGATAGTGACCAGAGTAACAGATAGGTTTCCAGGGGTTATTCGGGTCCACTACGGTCCAATCTCCTTCGACGTAGATTTGAGCCTGGGCTGTGATTGTGATAGTTCGATAGCCGTGTGCGTATAGATAGCTGCTGAGGAATGCTGTGGCAGTTTGTGTTCTGTTTCCGAGGATCACGGTTCCATAGGAGGGAACGTAGGTTGTCTGCTGTCTGTCAATTGCTTGTATCCAGTCTCCGCCTGCCTGCCATTCTCGGCTTGGAGGGTTGGTGTAAAGGTCTTTGAGGAGACCCATAATTCCGTAGCCTACCAATTCGTTTTCAAGCCAGTTGAGGATGGCTACGAACTCCGTTGGGGAGCTGGCTGTTCCGGCGTTGTCGTATATGTAGCCTGGGTCCGCACCATAGGCGCCGTCTCCCTGGATCTTCATCGACATCTCTTTGACGTACGGCCAGTAGACGACTGAGTATCCGTATCCGTATTCGGACCATGAAGAACCCAGGTTTGCCACTGCGAAGCCTATTCTTGTTCTACTTTCAGATCCCGTTCCCGTTGGCATCATCATCGAAATGTCCGTTGCGAACGCTTCGGAGACAACGTGACCGTTGTAAGTGAATTATCTCACGTCGACTTTCGTGCCTGAGACAGTGTTCAGCCTGGTTTCGAATCTCTCATACGCAGATACGGGATGAATGCGGAAAGCTAACAGGGTCATTGCAATTACAACAATGGTTATAATTGAAAAGAGTTTCTTACATTTCATTTTTTCTTCTCCTTTTGCAAGCAGGTTAGATGTGTTCTACACTTAAGGTTTGTGGAATGTTGTTCTGGTGCAAACTTTTTGAAGTTCAGAATGTGTGCGGATTCTTAGGCATCAGGGAATTTCATCGAATGATAACACCCAATTCAAGCTATTTGGTTACTGCGAATTTACTTCAACTTAACTCAGTCCTGACGTGTGTGGTCGTTTCTTCATAGGTCTTTTAATTCAGAAACGCGCGCGCAAGTCATTATTTCATTATGTTAGCTATGGCGTAAGTGGGTTGCTATTATGCCATGCAACAAGATTTTGATTGAGTTCTGTGGCATTTCCTAGCGCCCAACTTAACTCCATATCAATCACTGGTGGGTTCAGTTGATTTTGGCTGTTCCAACACAGTGAGGAGATTCTGGAGAAGGTTTGGGATATTGCTGTGAGTTGAGTAGTATTTGCGGTTGTATTACGGTCTGCGCCTAGAATGTGGCAGAGCTCAAACATCAATCGGTGATGCTCGCTTAGCAATCTACGACCAGTTGCCCAATCAAGCTGATTCACGGCGTAGTTTACGGTTTCAGAAACGTTTAGGTAGACATTAACATATGCGCTGGAATTTCCCACATGATTCAGGTCAAAACGCATGAGGTAGGACGAATCTGTCTGAATGGCATTACGAGCATTGTCAGCTTCATAGCTGAGCAAAATCCAGCTTCTATACTCTAGTTTACTCAGAGTGTCTTCAGTCATGTTGGGCCAATTTAGGTCGCTTTCGACGTAATCGTGGTATCTGAGAAAGGAATTGACAAGATTGCGTGTCTGAGTTTGCATGGTCAATGCGTACGACGCCAAAACCTTGGCTTGTTCGTGCACCAGGAAAATGTTCTGATTGCTGTTCGTAACATAAAAATTCGCAACCGTCCAAGCTAGCAAAATAGACGTAACAAACAAGATAGAATAGATGATCTTCTCTCTTCTCATCGTCAGATTTCACAACACATCCATTGATTTTGAGACTCAAATAAAGCTTACCCTAAATAATGCAGGCGTAGACAAGATAAACAGATCCCAACACGCTGAGGGGTGAGGCTTTCGATCATAACCCTTAATTTCTGTGCTATATTATTCGAACCGCACTCAAATACGTAAACGAATGTTGAGACATTGAACTGTGCAGAGAGATCGATAAGAACGCCTGTTGCCGTCGTGGTCCTCTTCTTCTTCACAAACAATCTTATGGGTGGTTTCCTTCAATATACTTCAGAGACCATGGACTCAACCTAGCCCAAATCCGTGCCATAATGCTTTTTGGCATTCATAACATTGGGCTTCTTGCCTATGATAGGGAGAATCAGCAACCTTCTGCCAACTTACATGTTAATCTCACAGAACAACTACGGGTTACTTCATGGTTTTTGGAATCGTCACAAAGAGAACACAAAACACCGCGTAGCAGGCCTGGCAAAATGCATCGACAGACATTCAGATCGTCAGCCTGAAACACTTAAATGCTGAAAGAAAAACTCTGTAGAGCAGGACGGAAATTCATGACTGAGGCTGTCGAGGAAAAGCTGCCGATATCAGAGTTCTACAAGGTCGTTGAATACGTGACTCTTTTCAAGAGTCAAAAATGGTGGGAGGCGGTCGTCATCTTCGAATCTTATGGAAAGCGCGCAATAGGCCTCTATCTCTGGCAAAAGAGACAGGACACGTGGAAGCGGAAGCACAAGTTCAACATAAGAAACCTAGACGAATGGAACAAGCTCAAGAACGCGATTGAACAACTTGCTCCGAAACTGAACGCGAAGTAGTCGCTCATGAGTGTTTAGTCCAGATTCTTATTTTGGATCAGAATCCAGAATTGAATAGTCTTATTAGCGCACGGACTCTAGAAAAAGCCGAAGGCGACCAGTATGGATCCTAAAGAACAGACTACCCAGCAAACCGCGGCGAACGAGCAGGAGCAATGGATAGAAGAGGGCTGGGAAGAGAAGAACACCGAACAAGAATCGCCAAAGGAAGAAAAACCAGCCGCAAAACTCAAACAAGAGACCAGAAAAGAACCAAGCATGCTGTATTTCGGGCCAAAACATGAAGCAGATAGAGCGGTCTTTGTGAACGGGCTTTCCGTGGGATTAGGAATGGGATGCATAGCCACGTTCGTCGTCATGTGGATTGCTGTCTTCTTCACTCCGCAACTGCCGGCAGGCGCAACCTATGAAAACTTGCTATCGATATTCATCTTTCCGCTAATCTATTTGCTAGCAATAGGGTTAATCACGTTGACAGCTGGCATAGTAAGAGAGTATTATTCAGCCAAATTCAAGACATAAAATGCCTGAACTCGACTTTCTTTTTTCATAGCAGATAAATCATTTAAATAAACGACAGTCTGAGACTATGTCTGTGGAATAGATGCCTTTAGACCTCAAGCAGTCTCTTGAAAAACTGGCAAAAGAAAAAGCTCCTGGACCAAACCCGTCTTTTTCCACATTTCATTTCTTACTTGCGATTGAACTGATCGCAGAAAAGCCCATCGGTAGAAACAAAATAGCACACGAATTAGGAATCGGAGAAGGGGCAACACGCACCTTGATAAGAAGACTGAAAGAGGAAGGCTTGACCTCGATATCAAAGGCAGGATGCACTCTTACGAAGAAAGGTCTGGAACTATGGAAAGAGTACGGATCGATTATCAAGAAAACAAGAATTGAAAAGAACGAACTCACCTTTGCCGAATATAGCTTCGCAGTCTTGGTCAAGAGAAGTGGACACAAAGTAAGAACAGGAATGGAACAGCGAGACGCTGCCATAGTGGCTGGTGCAAGAGGCGCCACGACAATTTTATTCAAAAAGGGCCTGTTGGTCTTTCCCGCGGTCGAGCGCAACCTGAAGAAGGATTTCCCCAAAGCGTCAAATCAAATAGCGCTTCTTCTGAAGCCGCAAGAGGACGACACGATAATAGTCGTTAGCTCTGACGACCTCGCAAAAGCGGAACACGGTGCATTAGCGGCGGCTTGGACACTAGTAGATTGTGACTGAAGAACAGTTTTTTCCCACTAGAAGGTGTATTTATCGCCTTGTGCAAGAACTCGCTCGATTGCAGTGTTGAAGTTAATCATTCCATCGTTTGTCTTAGATGAGACCGGGATCAAAGGAGATTGCAGCCCGAGCTTGTAGATAGCTTGCATCATGTTTAAACTGAGCAGCCTTTTTCCACCATCGAGCTTTTCATCAATCGCAGACGCAAGATGCGTCTTACTTGAAGACCAATTTACGATTCTGTTGACTTCTTCCTTTGGAACAAGATCACATTTCGAAAGCACATGTACCTGAGGCAGCATGAAACGGTTGTATACAGCCGATGAAAGAAAAAGGTTCGACACATAATTAAGAGGGTTTAGTGAGAAAACCGCGTCGTACAAGTATACGATAGCCTTGGGTTCCTTTGTGAGCTCGTTAGCAATGTAAGGTCCGCTCGCCCTGAAGGCGAACAATTCCATCTGTCCTGAGGTGTCAACGAGAACAATATCTGCCTGCAGTTCCTCAATCTCTTTTGTGAGTTTTTCGATCTCATCTGCCACAAGATCAGCGGCCATAACTAATGCGCCGTTTGGTCCCAGATGGTACTTTTCCATGAGGTCTACCATGTCAACATAGTCTCGGACATCGACTTCAGGCGAATAGGGAAGCACGAAAACACCAGGGTCAAGATTTACGATTGCGACATCCTGTTTTGACATTTTGAGCCAATTCCCAAAAGCAGCTGTGAGCAGAGATTTGCCAGATCCTGCCGTACCCACTATGAAGACAATAAACATGTTCGGTCAATTCACCCAGGTAATGAAATAGTGCCTATGCAGTCAAACCTAGGTCTGCAAGTAAAAGCTTTTTCTGTTCAACACACGACGTCTGCAAACTGGCCATCGACCTGGCGGTCGGCGCGACGCGAAAATATCATTGCCTATTACTCTTAACTTGTTTCTGCAGTGCTCGTTGTCCCACCATTCTCTTGTACGAGCTCTGACATTTGCGCCATCGCTTTGTTCAGACTTTTCTTGGCGGTAAGGAAGTCTTCGTTTGTAGTTGAAAAGTGAAGTTCTATGTGAGATTTCTTCCCTTCAACTTGAGGGCGAGACTTCGTGTAAACATGCGATTTCAAGTAGACTAAAGGGTTATCATGCATAACCTTGTCAATAAGTGGCGCCAAGCTGGATTCCATTACGCCTCCAACGTAGATGCTTGCCTCAAAAAAGGCCAATTCACCTGCTTCCTTCTTCAGCATTGGCGCAACTGATTCATCGAAAATGGCTTCCATCTCAGGAGGAACGCCTGGAAGAGCTATAACTGATGTCTGTTTCACGTCTGCGACCATGCCTGGAGCAGTGCCAACAGGATTGTGCAAAGCATGGGTTCGTCTTGGAAACGTGGCCATTTTCACTCGTGAAGGAGTCATTTCAATTTTGTCGATTTTCTTCTGTTTGAGAAGTGTCTCGTATTTTTCCCTAACCATTTTGAGAGCTTCGCTGCTTACTTCCAGTTTTCGATTTAACCCTCTGGCAATCCCTTCCAGAGTCTTGTCGTCAAAGGTCGGACCGAGTCCGCCCGTTGTTATAATGAATCGTGGTCTCCTGCACAACGCTTCCCGCAATGCAGTCGCGATCTCGGAAATGTCATCTTTGACCACAGTCACTCTATTCACGTCTGCACCCGAAGATGTTGCTCGCTTAGCCAGCCAATGAGCATTTGTGTTTAGAGTTTTGCCAATCAGCAGTTCGTTACCAATGCAGATGACCTCGACTTTCACGTTCATGCTGGCTACTCCTTGTGAGCGAATACTCAAAAGCCGTTCATTCTTTTATGCTGTTTGCTCCCTTTTGTCATGAGGAACCGATGGCAGTTCCTATTTTTTCTTACTCAGGTACCATTTTAGGTATTCTTTTTTCTGCTTCTGTCGTTCGTCTTCCTCAGAATCGGTGTTGGGTCTGAGTTTTTCCCTGAGTTCCATCAGTTCCTGCTGGGTCACAGATAGACCGCAGCTCTTGCATACGTAATGTTTTGTGGACAGCATGTATTGCATTTCGCCGCCACATTCTGGACAATAGGGCATTCTCACTCACTTTTTTCTGCTCTAACAGTAAAAAGAGATTGAGAAATAGGTTTCGCTTCGCAAGCATCGTTACGTTATGAAATTTACCAGTCCAGCTTCTTCAGCCAGACCGATTGCACGATCTACCTCAGCATTCTGAAGTCTTCTGTGCAACTCTGGAATTTCAGACGCTCGCCACTCAGGCTTGTACTGGAACATTATGTTGACCCTCGTTTTAACGTCCAGGTTCCCTGCGACCCAGTTGATGATTGGTTTTGTGCAGCATTCAAGATGATTCGGCAGGACAAGGATTCGGATTATTATCTCACCGGACTTCTGGGCTTCTAAATGATTATGAGTGCAGATATCCCAATAGCCCAGAGCTTCGGAGATTCTTTCTGCACATCTCCCAGGACCGTACTTAAAATCCAGAAGATAGACGTCAACAAAACCTGCTAGTAACTCAGCTGTCTCTGGACTGTAGTAGGCATTTGAATTCCAGACTATCGGAACGTTGATTTTCACAAGTTTGAAAACATTCATCCATTGTTGAAGCCAAGGTGTTGGTTCACCACCAACGAGGTTGATGTTTCTGCAACTGTTGAAGCGTAACTGTTCGACTTCACGAGCCAATTCTTGCGCATCATACGTTTCACCAGTTTCTTTCCATTGAGAGATCGTCCAGTTCTGGCAGTGCTTGCACCGCATAGTGCAGCCCATCGTGAAGATGGTCCCAGACGGCACAAGTTCAGGTTCTTCTCCCATATGCTCGAAAATACTTGAGACAGTCAACTGCGAACCGCATTTGCAGTATCCCAGAGCTCCCTCAAGCCGGTTGATTTTGCATCTACGCGCGCACAAGTGGCAAGCCGTAAGAATTCTCTTAGCGATCTCGATTTTCAGGTCAAGAAAAGACTCTTTGGGATCTGGAATTTGACGCAGATTCTTCTCACCATTATCGATCGCTCTTTCGAGTTCGACGAATTCCTCCATAAGCCGAGCATGTTCTTTCCAGAGCGTTTCCGTTGAATCTTGATCACTGCAATCTGCAACGAGTTTTCTGGCAATTAAGAATTTTCCCGGTTTGCGATCCTCCATCGCAGCGAAGTACCTGTTCAGGCTTTTTCTTGCCACGTCATCGGTTAGAACGGTCGAAGCGTCTGGTCGTAAAAGCTTCCACATTGCTACTCATTTTCGTTTGTCAACTGATGTTTCCTAGAATATGGTGTAAGGCAATGAATGACCGCCTGGATGCAGTTTGCCTTTGATTGGGATACTGTTTCCGCATACTGGGCACCGCATATCCTTCGTCAAATTCCAACGGGTAATCGCGAAGCTGTAACGTTTGATTACGATTTCGTTACAGTTTGGGCAGTAGGTGCTCTCACATGTATGTCCCGGCACGTTTCCGATGTAGACATAGTTCAGTCCAGCTTCTTTCGCAGCCATGTACGCTTTCTCCAACGTTTCAATGGGTGTGGAAGCGGTTGTAGTAAGTTCAAAGTCAGGATGAAAACGCAGCAGGTGGAATGGAGTATCTTTTCCAATTCCGTCTTTGATCCAAATCGCAAGCTCTTTTATTCTTTCAATCGAGTCGCCTGACTTTGGGACTACCAGATTCGTGATTTCAATATGAATGTTGTTCCTTCTCATCTCTTTCAAAGCCTCGAATATCGGCGTGACAGATGGAACGGCTGAGACACTCTTGTAGAACTCCGGGTCTGCGCCGCCCTTGAAATCTACAGTAGCGGCGTCCAGGTAAGGCGCTATCGTTTTCACTGCTTCAGGCGTCAAGTAACCGTTCGTGACAAACGTGTTGAAAAACCCAACTTGCCGAGCAAGCCTCGATGTATCGTAGGCGTACTCGAAAAAAATGGTTGGCTCTGTGTAAGTGTAGCTTATCCCTTGACAATTATTCTCTCTTGCACTCTTGACAACCTCCTCCGGTGGAAAGTGTTTGCCAGAGATTTTCTTTTCTTGACTTATCATCCAGTTGTCACAGAATTGACAGCGAAAGTTACAACCCACTGTCGCTATTGACATAACCATTGCTCCTGGGTTGAAGTGCGAAAGAGGTTTTTTCTCAACGGGATCTATTCCAGCAGATATTGCTTTGGCGTAATTCAGGGAAAAAAGGGTGCCTCCTTCGTTTTTCCGCACAAGACAGAAACCGGTTCCGCCGTCGTTTATGTGGCATTTTCTGGCACAAAGAAAACAGTTGACTTTCCTGTCATTCAATTTTTCGTAAAGCATCGCTTCGTGAAGCGACATCTTGAACTCCTCCTGAGTCTTCGTCGGACTCTGAGCTTATAAAGCATAATCTACGCTCTATTCTTCTGGAATCTTTTCTTTGATTTCGAACACAAGTGGAGACGAAGTTGTTTTGATGTCCAAGTCTATTCTTAAAAGACCCTCCAGAAGACCTGCCCAGATGTCAGATTCATTTATGAAAGGCGTTTTTATGAGAATATACTTGTCTTTCAAATAGAAATCGCCGAACCCTTGTACTCGCAGACGCTTGAAAACGTCTGCCCACTTTTCGCGCTGCTCCGTTTGGATTCCCATCGTTGTTTCAATCGAGACTCTCGTGGCGTCTCCCATTTTTCTTCCAATTTCCCGCCATTTCTCTCTCGGCGTATTTTGGATTAAAATGTCCAGCAATTCCACGTTGACAAATGCAATACGACTTATGCCAGCGTAGTACTCTCCGGGAAAACGCCAATCGTACACCATCATGCTTCTATAGACATCGAGCATTTTCGAGATGAGAGGTTTGATCCCAGGCTCCTTTCCTTCCCGAATCAACGAGTCGATGTATTCTCTTTCATCTTTGTCAAGAATTATTGTTGTTCTTCTGGCCCCTCCCTTATCTTTGCCGATCATTTCTTGAAGTTTCTTCTCTTTCTCATCCTGCATATGTGGTATATCTAGCGGCATATGTTATATATTTTGTGTCCATGTGTAAGCATATATAGACACTTTCATCGTGCGTTACGAGCGTACCATAACCAGAAGCATTTTGAACCTTTGAATCCCTCTCAATGCATGCGGTTTGTTTGCAGGCAGCATAACCATATCTCCTCCTTCCAAGATAAATGAACTCGCAGCAACCTTCACTTCGACTTCACCCTCAACGATGTAAATGAGAGCTTCATACGGGGCGGTGTGTTCGCTCAACCCTTCATCTTTGTCGAAGGCGAACAGAGTTACAGTGCCCACCTTCTTGTCAATTATGGTTCGACTTACCACCGAGCCTTTTTGATACTCTATCAAATCAGCTAACTTTCCTGGTTGTGACAATTCTACTTCAAGCACTTTTCTCTCTTTTTGCTTCATCTTCTCACAAGCTTCACATCTAACGCGCGCTTCACCTATTTTCCATCTCTCAGCGTAAGAATCTTGTCTCAAATTGTTTACCGAACGATTTTTAACAAAGCTCACCACACTTTAGCGTGCCGATGACGAGCCTTTTTTGTCTGAAAAGTGATGTACTCTAGGGTATCTGAGGCAAAAAAATCCTGATTTAGGTGATGATCTTTGCCCTAATCAGGTACCACATCAATACAAGACCCAACACGACGCTGGCAGCGCCCGCAATAGCGGCGTAGAGAAAACTCATTTCCAAAGCATCATTTATCAAGTAGACTATGTATGGACCACCGAAAAGCAAGAAAGCCATCAAAATCACCAGTAGCATTTTCACGTACTTGGAACTCATGAAGACCTTATTTTCCGGTGCCTTCTCTTGGGTCATTTCATATCAACGCCTTAATCGTTGCTAAAAATCAACGCTTTCTCTTATAACCCTTCCTTTACTTCATTGCCTAGAGCCTTCATCAGAAACTTGAACACAGCAAAGCCTGCCCCACGGTCTGCTTTGAATCCAGTAGTCGCTCCTAGCAGGCATATTCCGTCTAGGCCTCGTTCCTTGGCTAACCCCAACATCAGACCAGTGGCGCCTACAACTCTTCCTTTGCTGTAGATTACTGCGCCTTTTTCCATGAAATCCAACGCAAGTTTCGATGTCGTAGCGGCAACGTAGACCTGAGTCTTTTCCTCTTTTACGGGCACGCCGCCCAGTGTCACGATGAAGCTGCAAGCCTTTTTTTGGATGAAATCCAAAGTCTCGCTGCAGAGTTCGTAGTGTGCGACAACGTCGTCGAAGGACGGTTGTGTGTCGCCGGTCATTATTAGGAAATCAGTTTTTTCCATTGGCGCCGCGTAGAACTCGTACCTTGGCAGGTGGCATATTCCCTTGGAGCTCACCGAAACGTAGTCTGGAAAGGACTGGGAATACAGTTCTGCAAAGGGTTTTGCTCCGCAGAATTTCATTAATAGGTAAGCCGCGATCTTGCCGACGTTTCCAAACCCAGGAAGACCCTGCACGAAAATCGGATTCTTGAGGTCAGGACCGGGCATCTGGCGAAGATAAGGTTTGTCCATGATTATCAACGACTATGTGCAGTAGGTAAACGGTGCGGGTCTAAAAGGTTTCCATATACTGATGTATAGTTGTTGTCTTCCCTTCTGATTGTCAATATTGATGGTTGGACCGTAGCCTGGTTTTTTAGGTGTAAGATGTAAGGGTAATCTGAAATCGTGCGACATAATACTTTATTAAAGGCGCTCCTAAGAAGTAGCACAAGACGAGCTGGTAAAGCCAATGCAAGGTACGAAACGCCGACAGTTAGCAGTTTTAACTGCCCAATACATCAAACGCTCATTTTTATCTCCCCAGCTCGTCGCTGAAAGATCAATCAATAAGGGAGGAGGTGGAAGAAAACAATGATTAAACTACTGAAAAACCGTTGGGCTCTGAGCACAGTCATCACCACACTCATAATCCTCGTCGTATCAGTCTTGCTTGCAAGCATCCTAACATATTTCGCAATCAACGTGGTAAGCACCAGAGTTCAAGAGGAAAGCCTTCACGTAACGAAAGCCCACATATGGCACAATGCAACAGCCACAGCAGGCACTTCAGCATACTGCGTTGCCTCTCTCATGATAATCAACACTGGCGGAAGAGATGTTGTCCTTAACACAATAGCTGTAAGAGGTCAACAAAGCCCATGGAACGACAGCACAAACACAAACCAGAAATTCGTCGCATACTGCACAACAACCGACCCGATCTCTGGCGACCTCAGCTATGTCCCAGACTTCAACTACACCGGCGGAACGAACTACATGGTCGTCGGTAGCACTACGTATAATTTCACAGTTGCCACGCGCGAGCTCATCCTGAAATCTGGCTACACAATGCTTCTATACGTAATAAACCCTGACAGCATATCAGTCAACGACGTAGGACTCACAGTAGGCATTACGCTACATACGGCTCAAGCAATATACTACAGAGAAACCAACATACAAGCAGTATCTTCTTCATAAAATCCCCTCATACCCTTTTCATTGACTTTCCAACGTTCTACTTTTGGCACTTTTTGGACAACTATGTGTATCTGTGTTCTACACACACAATCTCATATCTAAAATTCCAGTTACTGGTTGTCCGGAGATAAAAAATGAGGAACATATTGAAGAATCGTACAGCTCTAAGCACAGTAGTCACAACGCTGATCATCCTAGTGGTTTCAGTGCTATTAGCCGGAGTCGTAACATACTTCGCCATCAACGTAACAAGCACCAGAGTACAAGAAGAGAACCTGAACCTGGCGTACCAACACGTTTGGTATAATACGACAGGCGGAGCCGAAGCAGCCATCTTCTTAACTAACACGGGCGGTAGAGACGTAGTCATAAACAAGGTCGCCGTTCGTGGACAACCGAGCGCTTGGACAAATGTCTGGTTCAACTCTAGTGCCGTACCTGTAGCTGATCCAACTATGATGGACCTGAATACAACCAAAGCACCAGCAAACTATGCTCAGGCTTCAACCGCCTTGATCCTCAAATCAGGCGAGAGGCTAGCAATCTACCTCAAGAGCCCAGACAGCATATCGGTCAACGACATCGGTCTGACAGTCGCTATAACCATATTCAGCTCTCAGGCAATCTACTACAAAGAAACCAACGTTGAAGCAGATTACACAGTAGTGGCTTAGAATACAAACCCCTCTCTTCTTTTTCTCTTATTCCTTTTTTTATACGAAATAGAAAGCAACGCTTGGTGTGTAGCCTCTTGGACGCACACAAGTTATCATACTAATTCAATGGAACTAGAAATGTTGCAAGAGAGTAGCTCTGAATAGAGGGCCAAAAAGGTTGACTATCGAAACATTAAGGCGCAGATTCGGCAGATTTTACCATTCAAACAAAGCTTTCGCTATTCCAGTCACCTTCTTAATCCTGTTCGTTTCGATGTTAGGCGTAATATCAATCACATACTACTTTGCGATCGAAAGAGTAAACGCCGGAAGCCAAATCCTCAAAGTCTCAGCAGCAAAACAAAACATGAATTCACTTGAGGAAAACGTGCTTTCTGTTCTATGGCAACCTGGATCCTCTCGGACAATGGAATTCGGAGATTGTGGTGGGAAGCTAAGAGTCCAGCCACAGTCCAATTCGCTCATCGTCAATATCAGTGACAACAACGCGGTAGTAAGCGTAATCTTCAATGCAACAGTAGGCGAAGTAGTTTATGAGTTGCCCTATTCAGAGTCCGCAGACACCGGGCTTTACTTGAAAGGAGATAGCCGAGTAATAGTCAATCAAAATGGTTTGTCGTTAACTCAACTTTACATCAGAAGTGGCATAGAGCATCCTGAGATTCTGCTACGTTATCGCCTTGTGACTTCATGGACCACTTCTGGAATAGAGAACAACCAAACAATCAACAATCTACGCGTATACATTGTCAATCTCAATGCTTCTCAGAACATCGGACTCATTGGAGAAGTTCCTTTGAGAATATCATGCTCAAACGTCGAGACGATCGTTAGAAGTTATAACGTGTCTTATCAAACGACCTCCATTACCGTAGCAGCGAGTCTGGGCGAAACTCAAGGACGGGTCGCAGTTCCAATATCAAGTGACAACAATGGCGCGATCATCAACGTTGAGTTGGTGATATGCAACGTTGCAGTCGAAAGATGGGTGAGATGAGATCGTGCCCTCAATAATACCAAGCTATGTTTACACCCTTTTTGCCTCGATGATAGTTGGGTCTCTGTTGGTAGTCACCTTCAGTCTGTCAACAGTCAACATAAAAAACGAGGCAGAAAAACAGCAACTAACAGGTCTTTCAGAATACGTAGCAACAAAGAGCTGCGAACTCTTAGCGACGATAAAGACAAACAGACTCGCAATGAATCTCACTTTGGATCTACCCCCTCTCGTAGGCAACCAGAGGTACTGGATTAAGCTCGAAAATGACTCTTACTCAGCCTGGGTCGAGGTTGGCTACGGAATAAAACCACAATCAACCGAGCACAGAGTTCCAGTCCCCTCAGACGCCTGCGCCTCAGGCCAATTCACAAGCGGTTCAGGATCTGCAATCCTGGAATGTTACACTCAAGATGCGGCAACATACCTAAAACTCTCAGGAGGGATCTAGACGAAACTCGGCAGGAACAAACAAGACAAGCCTATGGAACAGACGGAGCGAACTTCTGAAGAGGATTTGATGGGGTATCTCGGCATTCAAGGGTGTAGAGTTCCAGAAGGTTATATGCAGTTGGAAAGCTACCCGCTAAAGCCGCCGTTCTCTTACGCTTGGATATTCCAGAACGAAGCCGAAGGCGGCTACCTCTACGTTGTAGATGAATTAGCTAGGACTAAAGAAGAAAAAGAGACCTATGAAAGACTCAAGAACATTTTGGAGTATGAACTGAAAGCACCAGAACCTGACGAAGCACTACGTGAATCATTCCAAAGACAGCTTCCCGGAATAATAGAGAACCACAAAAAAGGCCTCGAAGGCATCACAGAAATCGGCATGCGCAAAATCCTGTACTACCTAGACAGGGACATGATCGGTTACGGCAGAATTGACCCCTTGATGTTTGACCCTAATGTCGAAGACATAAGCTGCAGTGGGCTCAACAAACCAATCTTTCTATGGCACAGGAAATATGAAAACATAAAGACGAACGTGATTTTTCAAGATGAACAAGAACTAGACGATTTCATAACAAGAGTAGTGCACAGAGAAGGAAAACACGTCAGCATAGCCCATCCAATCGTGGACCTCACACTTCCAGGAAAAAACCGACTTGCAGTTTCATTCGGAAAAGAGACAACGCCAGCAGGAACAAGTTTCACCATCAGAAAATTCAGAGATGACCCGTTCACAATAATCGACCTGATCGCAAACGAAACGATCAACGAGACGATCGGAGCCTACCTATGGATACTCATGGAAAACAAGATGTCGGTCACAGTAGTCGGACCCACTGGAGCTGGAAAAACAACCGCGCTCAACGCGATAGCATGCCTTTCAAGACCAGACTTCAAAATAATATCAGTAGAAGAAGTCGCTGAAATCAATCTTCCCCAAGAAAACTGGACTTCAACCATCGCAAGACCCGGGTTCGGCGGCGACAGACAAGGTGAAGTGACCCTATACGACCTCATCAAGTCAGCCGTAAGACACCGCCCTGCGCTGATAATCGTCGGAGAGGTAAGAGGTGAAGAAGCCTACGTACTCTTCCAAGCATTGGCAACAGGACATGGTGGCCTCTGCACGATGCACGCCGACGACATTGAAACAGCAATCAAACGTTTGACCCAACCTCCGATGAACATACCTTCATCGATACTCTCACTCATGAACTGTGTAATAGTAGTAAAACAAGTCAAGACAGCATCCTTCACGTCCTTCGAACGGAAGGCTTCAAGCCGAAAATTCGTTCGCGTTTCCGAAATCGACGATTCAGGCAATGTTCGCGATGTCTTCTCGTGGGATCCCGCGGGAGACATGTTCCAAGAAAACCTCTCGCAGAGCTATCTTCTGGCGAAAATAGCAAAGGGACTCGGCATACCACCCAGCGTGGTAATGCAGGAACTTCAGAAGCGTAGACAACTGCTCCTTAAGATGGTTGAGAGGAACCTGCGCGACTTCAGAAGCGTGCACAAAGCCCTCAACAGTTCCATCAACCTTCTCGACACGAGCAACAAAGAAGAGCTGGAGGAATAGGAATGAAAACTTCAGGCGGATCCGTGACCAGACTTTTCGGTTTGGTGAGAAAAGCAGCGAGCGAAGAAAAAGAAAACATTGAACATGAATTACCCTTCGTTGTAATGATATTCACGTTGATGGCGGCCAGCGGCGTATCTCTTTATGATAGCTGGAAAAGAATAAGGAAACTGACCTTTCTGCCCACGTTCAAGAAAGAGGCAGATGAAGTTGTTAGACAAGTGGAAGTTCTGGGAAAAGATCCGCTTACTGTAATGCATGCCAGAGCTGAAAAAACTAATTCGAAACTCTACAGAAACTTCCTTGGCGGCTTTATTTCTTCCATAAGAAGCGGAGGAAAAATAATTGACTACATGAGAAGCGAACTCAAGTCAATCTTCGAACTCCGAAACATCGCGATGACGCGTTCGATAGAGAAAATCGCAACATTGGTTGAGACCTACGCAGTTATGCTAATTGTAACCTTGTGCGCGTACATATTGGTCGTCGTATTTTCAGCAACCAGCATGTTGGATATAATAGCTAACACCTCAATCCCTAATTCGCCAATTTTGTCATACCTGATAGCTTTCCTATTCATGCCGATGATCTCCGTCATATTCATCCTAGTTGCCCACAACATGCAGAGAAGCCCTTTCATAAGCTTAGACGATCTCTACAAGAAAGCATTGATTCTAGCATTAGTAATCGGAATGCCCTTATGCATCATAATGTTGGTCCCGTCGCTCGCATTCATCACAGACATGATTGGACTGTCAGAACTTGTCACGATAGGCTTAATTGCCATTTCCACTCCTCCAGCAATTCAATACTACCGAATCTCAAAGATCAACTACAATTCGGAGGAAGCAATTCCAAGCTTCATCCGAGACGTGACAGAATCGCAGAAAATCGGTCTTTCCCCAGAAAAAAGCATAATCCAAGCCACAACGCGAAAGTTTTACGGCCAATTTTCCCAGTTCTTGGATCTCATTAGAAGCCAAATTGAATGGGGCATCCCTCTCAGAAGAACATTCGAAAACATTCGTCAGAAAATCAGAAGCTGGTTCACCATCGTAAACTTTGCCATGATGATCGAAACAATAGAAATCGGCGGAAACTCTTCACAAGCACTGGAAATACTCTCAGAGTACAGTGAAAAAGAACGTGAAGTTCAAACTAGCCAACGCGCACTGCTCAGACCTTACATAATACTTGCTTTCATCTGGAGCGTGCTCATAGCTTTGACAACTACGATCGTAGCGCTGACCACGTCTATGATGACGACGGTCGTGAGCACAAGCCTGACACCAGTAACGATGGCAGCCATGCAGGGTCAAATGGGAATGTTCTCAATAGGGATAATTTTCCAGTGCTGGATCTCAGGATTCTTCATGGGAAAGATTAGCGAAGGAAACCTTGGAGCCGGGTTCAAATACTCGGCCATGCTCGCTGCGACCGCATATGTGTCATTGATACTCTCACAAGTCTTCCTTGCAGGCGCGTTTGACATACATATGACATCATGAGGGGTGCACGAATAACATGCCCTCAATATCCATCGACACCTTCTTCGCATGCACACTGATGGTCTCAGTAGTGCTCATATCCACAGTCTTGTCATCAGGAATACTCACTTCACACATAAACAGCCTCCAAGGCCTAAACCAAGAAGAATATTTCCAAGCAATATCTGAGTACATCCTCTCGAACACCGGAACACCAGCAGACTGGGGGTCAAACGCGAACAGGATCCCAGAGACTCTCGGTCTTGCCAAGACCGACTCACTCTACACAAATGAGCTGGACATAGACAAAGTCTCCAGACTGAATACCCAAAATGCTTTCGCATTAACGTATGCGGAAACACTGAGGGCTGCAAGACTGAAAGACATTGCCTTGAGCATTTCCATTTCACAGCTGATAAATATCTCAATCAGCCTCTCCTCAAACTCCATCTCTCTGAATTCCACGAAATATGGTTTCAAAATCTACGCAAATGAAGACGGAGCGCCCGTTCAAACTTCCTTGCACTACTATGTGATCGCAAGAAATTTCGTGTACGATGCTTTCAATGCCACAGCCAACGATGGAACAAGCCACATCGACGTCGAAATACCCAACGCCTCCAGCGGAACTGTCTCCTTAGTCATCTTCGCGAGACCGAACCACGACTCGAGAATGACTGCCTATGGTGTATACTCTTTCGGACACCTTTCACCAGACCCTTCACCCGATGGTGCGTTTGTCAAATTGACCCCCCTGAACTACACATTGTCAACAGATCTTAACGGCTCAGAAACAACTGTGGAAAAGTGTTACGCTCTATCGTATTCATATCGCTTTGACCTTGCCCAAACCGCCGAGGGCAAATACCAGATTCCCGGGATACTGGAAAATAGTCCAATAGTTCTGATAGTCTCAGGCTCAAGCAATTCGAGCTATTTCACGGAATGGACAAGCTACCCTCAGATTCCTTTCGAGGCAGGGGCAGACTTCAAAAACGCAGAATCGTATTCCTACAGCTACATCGCGACTGTCAAGAACGTGCCGTGCAGACTGACCCTACGTTTCGGAGGCATCAGTCAATGAGGCTTCTTAGAGACAACAGAGGACAGATCAGAATAATAGAAGCATTCTTTGCCTCGCTCCTGATATTGTCAACAATTGCCCTAATTCCTTCTCAACCTCCCGCAGTTGACACAAGCAATGGAGCTCTACAAATGAAAGGTCAAGACGCGTTGACGACGCTAGACAGAAACGGTTACCTTTCCACACTCATTGAAAATGAGAATTGGACCGTGTTGAGGAAATGCCTCATATCTTCACTCTCGCCAGCTATTTGGTTCAACCTTACAGTGTTCGACGAGAACATGAATGGTGTCAACAATACGCCCATAAGCAGTGGAAGCCCAATAAGTGAGAAAATTGTCTCAACCGAATATGTTTGTGCAGGTATTAGCAGAGAATACAGAGTCTACATGGTCCGCCTTCAACTGTCGAGCGTGACGTGAAATGACAACAAAGCCCCGAAACCACGGTACTTCTGGTCAAGCTCTAATAATCACCTCTTTAATCATCGCAGTACTGCTGCTTTCAACAACCTACTACGTCTTTGAGATGAAAAGAAGTGTAATGAAAGACGTAACAACAACAAATTCCAGCCTGAAGGCAATCAGGCTAAGCACAACTAACACAATGATAAGCGCCCTGGCTAACTTCACCAACGGAGGAGAAAAAGAAGTATTGGCCGCAGACCTCAAGAGATTATCGTCAAACATCCGCAATCATTTCTACGAAGGTGAGTGCCTCCTTCAATTCACACCCCTGAACTCGTCTTTATACCTCGACGGAACGTATACTGTGCGCGATCAAAACGGCCTGGGCATTTCAAGTTCCTACGTAAGCTTTGTCCTGAACTACTCAGGGCTGACGGAAACGTACTATTCGGAATTCTCGACAAACGTAACCACGACGCTTATGGTGAAAAGCACACATGCGAGCAACGGCACTGAAAAAACCGTCAACGTCACATGCCAAATGTTAAACGAGAATGAACCTGCACTAACGAAGGATATTGTCATGTTCTATCAGAACGAAACAAACGGTCTCTGGACAATGACCGACTCTTACAACAACCTCAAGGTCAATGATTTTGGAAACGGAACATACCTGATATCTTTCAATGTCCAAGCGCAAGACTTCTTACAGGTATCTGCGAGTGCACACGACTCGAGAGACATATTGGTGGTAGCAAATGCCACTTCAACACAAGTTTAAAGCAGCCATCACGATTCTATTCGTTGCTCTTCTAATATGCCTCAACGCAATTGAAGAAAAACCGCCATTTCCCAAAGCATACTCGGCCTTTTCAGGTTCCGTAGGAGATACAGGCGTCTATCCTTTGTCAGCAAAAGAACTACTTTGGGAAAAAACCTATGGAGGACCAGGTGACGACAGAGCCTTCTCGATAGCACCGGCGGATAACAACGGGTTCTTGATCGTCGGTTCATCAAGGTCGTTCAACATGAACGACACAGCCGCATGGGCCGTCCGGATTGATTCGAGCGGGAATATGGTTTGGAACAAGACCTACCTTGAAGATCACGGCAGCGAATTCAGAAATGTCCAGAAGACGACTGATGGGTTCTTGTTGGTCGGAAACACGTTCCTGTCTTCAGGCAACGAAGATGCATGGATATTAAAGATGGACGACCAAGGCAACGCCTTGTGGAACAAGACCATTGGAGGCGACAGATTCAACAAAGTCTTCTCAGCAGCTACGGCGCCAGACGGCTTCGTTCTTGCGGGGTTGACGAATTCTTCCAAAAGCGGCAATTCATGCGCATGGCTGCTGAAGACAGACACGGAAGGAAACCTGCTCTGGAACAAGACCTACGAAGAAATGCAAGACAGTGCCTTCCGAACGATACTCGTCACCACAACTGGTGACTACGTCATTGCCGGATACGGCGATTCCACGGGAAATGGTAATTACGATTCTTTGCTTACGAAAACAGACTACAATGGAACTGTCATATGGAACGAAACCTTCGGCGGACTCGAAAGCGACAAAGCATATGCTCTGGCAGGCGCGACAAATGGGTATATAATAGTAGGTGAGATCCATTCGAACCAGGAAGCCGATGCCGACGCTTTTGTGACGAAAACCGATTTAGAAGGCAGACTCGTCTGGAATGAGACGTACGGAGGAGCCGATTTTGACGTTGCCAATGCGATAACCCCCACTGGAAACGGGGAATATCTGGTTGTCGGGTTCACTTTCTCTTACGGTAATGGTCAAAGAGATTTCTGGTTTTTTGAAATTGATGATTCGGGTAACTTAGTATGGAGTCGCACTTGCGGCAGAGAAGGTTTTGAAGAAGCATACGCAGCCGTTAAAATCGGTGATGACGAATTTGTCATTGGTGGTTGGACGAATTCCAGTGGGAAGGGCTCCTACGATTTCTATGTCATAAGAACAAAAATCGTGACCTCAGGTATCGGCGTCGATCTTGGCATAATCGGGTACACGATCCTTGCTCTTTCCGGGACAACTGCCATTTTACTCTATAGCTTTTTGCGCGCCCGAGCTATCAGAAACAAAGGCAAAGCTGGAAGTTGAGAAAATAGATCGTCTAAAAAAGACGAATTGACTAAGGTACTGAACGCACGTAGATTTCTTGAACTGTCTTCCCAGTTTCGCCGAGCTTGGCGAAAAGCGTCAGCAGTATTTCCACAAATGCGGCATAGTTCGTCCACAGTGCAAGGGTTTTCGATTTCTTTTTCTCCTTGCCGTCCTTTTCTTCGCCGGTCTTCTGTATCGCGATCAACAACTCTTTTCTGTCTGAAATGATAAAGCAAGGCAAGTTGCTTGCATCCACCATTCGATACTTGTGAGCAACCCAGGCCATTTGTTCTATGAAATATCTGCTCTTTGACGAATTCTCAGTCAGCAACGTAATCTTCAGTTTGCCCATGTGCCGTTTCAGGTTATCCGTGAAATCGCTATGGTAAAGTTGAGCCAAGTATTCGCTGGGGGCAAAGACCTGGATTTCAATCTTCGCCCTTTCCAAAAGCTCATTGGCTTTGAGAATCATCTGCTGCCCACCTTCGAGTATCTGGAAAATCTCTTTCTCGCTGTTCTCAACTTTCTGCTGAGGAATTGACAGCCAAAGCTCGACCAGACCAAGTTTCTCTTTTTCGAGAAGATTGATCTTCATTTTTTGAGCTTCAATTAACAAGTCGATTGCCTTTTCCAAAGGCACGCCCGTGAATTTCAAGGGCTTTTCAAAAGCTGAATATACGAGGCCTTTCTTCTCAAGGTCACGCAGTATCCTGTACGTTTCTGTCCGATGCAGAGAGATCGCTTCAGCTATTTCAGAAGCCTTTCTTTCACCTGATCGAGCCAGATGCAGATAGACTCTTATTTCATTCCGTATGAGCCCATACCGGGCAAGAGTCTCTTCAATCATCGCCAATTGCTTGTCCAAGCCCTTATCCCTCTTGACAAATCTCCATGATTCATTGTCATCATCGTATACTTTGATCAAGTCAGCGTCGCGTTCCATTGATTGACCCATGTAAACATTCACCATTTCCATTGAACTCGTTCTGATGAGTTTGAGCGTCAATTCTGATGGTGTGTATACTTTATGCTTATGAACGGCAAATCTGAACTGCAAATTCATGTTTTTTATCCAACATGCACTTCTCATACAAAGAAAACTACAATTCAAGTTTCGAGCGCGGCAGCCGAAGCATTGGCGTAGATCTTTGCAAAGTCTTTAATGAGGTCTTTCGCGTCTAGGATGACGCTACTCAGTTTGAAGAAATCCTTCATCTTGTCGGTTTCGACTCCGACCCCGATGGTTATGACGCCTTTCTTCTGCAGAGCGCTAATGGTCTTCGACAGTTTTGCATCAATATCTGGATACCCATATGGCCAACCATCTGAAATGACTATCAGAAACCGCTGTTCATCAAACCTCTTTCCAAGAACAGATCCTGCAAATTGAATGGCTTCAGGCATGTATGTTAAACCACCAAACCTGAGTCCGCCAAGTCTTGCGCGCACTCTGTTTGAATATGCTTCCGAAGCATCCTTTAACACGTAGAAACGATCACTGAAAGCAAAATATGTCCAGGAACCAGAATCCATCAAGAGTTCTTTCGTCGCTTCTGCAATACATACCGCCACTGCACGAGCAAAGTCGCTCTTGATCCGCATGCTCTCGCTTACGTCCAGGAGAATTGTCCATGCGAAGCTTTTGCTCAGATACTCGTCTTTCATGAAAACGTCAGTCGCAGGCTTCTTGCTTGCAAGCACTTGAATAACCGCTGAAAGGTCAAGTTGCCCCATCTCTTTGCCTGGATCTTCATCCAACGCATCTTGAGCAACTCTCAGACTGTCGAGCAGCCGCCGACTTCCACCTGAAAGAAGAGCTCTCGCCCGGAAATACTTCGTCACGTCCTCTTCAGGAAACTCGACAGACTTGAAACTGTCCCATTCGCCGTTCTCCTTGAGCTTCTCCAGTATCCTTTGCTCTCGAGCTCTTTGACTGTACCAAGTGTCAAATGCCTGGCAAGCTTCTGCATCTGACTCCTTCTTCCAGATCGAGTCAACCGAGAATTCTGAAACGTTCATTCCGCCATATGTTTCCATTGATTTTCTGAAGATCTCTTCAACATCAGCGTCGGTCGACACTTCATTCTCAATGAAGACCGTTGATTTGCCATGCTGTTCCGTATAGGGTAAACAGGGTGCCTCCAAGATAGGACCATACGCTTCAATGGTTTGCATTACGTAGTCTGAGGCATCGCAGATCATCTCTTCAACGTTGACTTCCTTGCCATTAAAAGACATCAATACATCCTTCGCAAGCAAGTTCAGTCGAGTAGTCAACTGTTCGACTGTACTCTCTTCTTCGAGCGAAAGCTTTCCCTTGACCGTGCCTATGTGCACTTTTGAAAGTGACGCTAACATTATTCTGGTCGACGGGTTGAAGATCCTGCCAGCAGTTTTCATGTTGGCAAATGCAAGTGCGTTTGCGTAGGCCAAATCTGGAAGCTTATCAGGATGCCGCGATGAGATGTAGGCGTTAACGCAGACATCACCCACGATGGACTCCGAGAAAGCTTCAACGTGCGTGCGCTTCTGGGTTGACGCGAAATTCCCGACAGACACGGGGATCACGGTGTGAGCAGTCAGATGAAAAACACAGGCTCTAAACAGTCTTCCAACGCGGGCTTTCCCAGCAGAATCTGCTAAGAATTCTGAGCCTAGGAAACGTATTTTCCCTTCTTCCAACGCGATCGGCACGGGCAAGTCGACATCAAATCCCTCTTCGCTTCGCACGAGAGTGGGTTTTGAGAATCGCGGATTTACCCTGATTCTGGTTTTGAAGTTATCTTTCTGAAGAGAAAGACTCAAAGCGTATTCGAGAAATCCCATTGTGATTACCGCACGATACTTCGAGGGCCCGTATCAGAAGATTTAGGAAAGATCGATTCAATGATTCTCCTAACGTCATCCTGCACTTCAACATTGTCGCTCGTGACCGCCACTATCGTCTCGTCAGCAGCTGCATGAACCGTAATGCCATCATGGATGAGAGTCGCCCAGTTGATTAAGTCACCCAAAGAAGGACCATAAGGAAGGTCTCCAGCTTTGTACTGCCTACGCAACTCGGCACCAACTCGAATGATCTTGTAGGCCACGTCTTCATCCACGCGCGTCCGCTTCTTCAGCATCTTTACTTCTTCTTGCGATATCTGTTCGCCGACGCTCGTATAATCGAAGTTTATCCACACGGCCATTCGCCTTCTCATAGCCGCGTTCAACGGTTTTGTTCCAGCAAACTCCGCAGAGTACGGGTTCATGCTGATTATCAAGTATCCAAACTGATGTCGCTCCACACACTCGTTGTCCTTCTCGTTCAGCACCAAGTGCCCTCGAGTATCAAGAACAGGGTTGAGTCTTGTAGCAACGTCCTGCTTCATCATGTTGGCTTCGTCTAGATACATTATTCCCCCCAACCTCAACCATCTTGTCAGTAAACCATCAACCCAATTTTCCTTTCCAAGACCAATGAAACGTCCAATCAGGTCATATGAAGATGTTTGAAGACCACAGTTGACCTCCCACACGGGCAGTCCACAGAGCTCAGCAACAAGGTAGACGATGTGAGTCTTTCCAGTTCCTGACGGACCGATCAGAGAGCATTGTTTGAAATAGAACATCGCCCTGGTTATTCGCTCCACATAGTGTTGCCCGCTGTCAATAAATTCAGGTGTGTTCTTAGGTATCATGTCAGCCAAATGAGCAAACGAGTAGTTGGGGTGCAAATCATACCTCTTGATGTCATATTTATTGTACAATGGAGACTGGGACATTGGCCGTTCCTTGTTCATGGACACCGTTACCTTGAACTTCTCGCGACGGAAAGAAGCGACTTCCTCAACTCTGCTTGTTTCAGTCTCTTCCTTCAAGCCCTGATGTTTATAACTCAATCCAGTGTCCCCTGAACAATATGTTAAGAGCCGTGTTGATGATATAAATATTGCGTATTAATATATACGACACTTGCTCTAAACGACAAATCACTGAAAAAGGAGACAGACAATCATGAGGGGAACATTCTGAAACCCTTCACCCCCAGATTTCCAATGTCGACTCGTGTCTGTAAGATAAGTAACATACAAGAACTTTTCAACGGTGCACAGACTAAGCATGGTAATGACTCCACATGAGCGAACAGACGACTCCTCCAGAGCAGACAGTGCTGATTCGAACGAGCGACCAACCAAAAAACAAGAAAACCCAAGTCTCACTCGAAGAACTCCTCGACTCGCTCAAAAGTGTACAAGATGACATAGGGCAAATCTGCGAAATAACTTCTGAAGAAGAAACACTCGTCAACGAATTCTTTGAATCATTCCTAAAACTCATGCAACCGTTCAGTGCAACGATCCACGTGTCGACTGAAGCGCTCCCAGATGATTTGGGCAATGTTATACAAGCAAGCGTCGACCCAACCGGACAGCTGATGCTTATGTACGGAGACGGACACATGATCCTCAAAAACCTGCTCGAAGAAGAAAACCGCGACTTAATGACAGCGGTTTTGGAGGACGTGATACCAACGCTGAAAAAGCTCTTCAGCGCCCACAGAGAAAAAGTCGAAGGACGCATGAAGTTTCTTTCGTCTGTAACAAAAGAAGTCCAGAAGATGTCAAGAGCAGTCTCAAAAGCCACATGAATAACCCCCAACGATAGCATTACTCCGAGACTGGTTAATCCGTTGGCAAACGTCACGAAACTCGCACTAAGAAACCTAACAGTACGTAGCAAACATGATACACAAATTCTCTTATTCGCACGACGCCGATCCATTCATCAGTAGAACATTTCGGCTCCAAGTTGCTCGAGAAAGAAACATGCGAACTAGTTGGTGCAGCCAAAAATAAGGTGAAAAATGATGGGAACAGAGATCCGAACATTCCGTTCCATGAAGGAAATGAGCGACAGTCTCGCCGATCAAATCGCCCAGTACAAGAACTTGTCTGAAGACTACAGCGAATGGTTAGGCTCCCTGCTGCGGACTTGCGAGGAAACACACAAGAACGAAAATTGGGTTCAAAAATCAGCTGCCATGCAGAAAAACACGCAGGGACCACCCAAGAAGATGGCGGACACGGCCCAAAACGGGAAAAAGAAGGATGAAGGAAAATCTAAGAAGAACGGATCATCCTGTTGGATCCAATCAGGCGACATACTCCTATGCTCAACTGAGCAGGGAGAAGCAGAAATCCTCTTCGAAGCCATCGAAGACATCAACAGAAAAATCCAGGCGCTAGACAAGTTCAAGTCAACTCTCCAACAGCTCGAACGAATAGGACTCGGAAAAAACGTCAACTATATCGTTTACTTTAAAGACGATGCCCCGGAAAAACTCGTTCTGCAAACGAAAGACAGCACACAAGCCATTGAAAATTACAAGTTTGAAGCTGAATTCACAGTTCCAGCCCAAAAACACTGAACAAGCACAACCGTGAAGATGCTTGTCACAAAAGTTACACACAAAACAACAAAACAATATTTAAGACGTTAACTACAAAATGGTAAGGGTCCAGAGGAATCACCTATTTGCCCAAAGTATTCCGTCTCTGGAGTAATAGTCTCCATTCGCATAGATAGTCTCCAAGCGGAAAGAATGGGCCAAAACACGCCGACAGAAGACGTCTTCTTCAACGTAAACGCAAAGATCGAAGAACAAAAGAAAAACAGCTCTCAGACCACACTGTCCTTCAGCCTCCTGCTCGAAACAAAACCAAACATCGCCAGGTACTCAACCTCCGGAGCAATCGTTCTAGAAGGCAACGCACAAGACATAAACAAGAGACTAGAGATAAACCCGAAGACCAAGATCCCCCAAATACTCTTCACAGTCTATCAACACGTCTTCAACTCAATCTACTTGCTATCTTCACTTCTGGACACACCTTATCCTCCCCCGGACCTACTCCATCCAATGCAGGAGAAAATCCTTATCCTGCCAGAAAACGCCGAAACGGAACCCTTACAGCCCACGGTGCAACAAGCCGCACCCCCTCCACAGACCGCACAGACAGCCACGCCAGAAGCCGCAAGCACACCGCCCGCCAAATAGAACGGTACTGAGAAACCAAAGGACCGATTCAAATCCTCAATTCATAACCTATTTATCCATTCAACATCGCAGTGCTGTCTAACACAAAGGGATCTCTTTTGAACGCTAAACATAGCATTCTCTGTCCAAACCAGAATCAAAGCGGTGTAGCTTAAATGAGAATCGGCTTCTTCGTCTGGGAATATCCCCCGGCACTTGTAGGCGGTCTAGGCACATACGCAGACTACATAACCCGACAATTCGTCTCAATGGGCAACGACGTAACAGTATTCACCCTTAACCCTGGAAACCTCAAAACCAGAGAAATCATGAAAGGCGTCGAAGTCCACAGACCATTAATCGCAGACGCAAGCAACGTTTTCCCAATGTTCGTAACAGACGACCTGAAAAAATGGGGCACAAACATCAGAATGTTCAACGACATATTCATCTACAACATCCTCAGCGCCACCAAATTCATAAACAGCATGCTGAAAAAAGAAAGCCTAAACTATGACATAGTCTGCGTCCACGACTGGCTAAGCAGCATGGCAGGCCTGATGATCAAAAACGAAACCAAAACCCCCGTATGCTTCCACGTGCACAGCACCGAATGGGGAAGAGCAGGCGGACCAGGCTCAGAAGTAGTCTCCCACTTCGAATGGGCAACCTCGCAAAAAGTCGACAAGATAATAACCGTCAGCCACGCCATGCAAGAAGACTTAGTCAGACACGGCTGGCCAACATCCAAGATAAGCGTAGTCTGGAACGGAGTAGACCCCGACCGCTACAACCCACAAAACTGCAAACACGAAGAAGTAGAGGCAGTACGAAGCCGGTACGGCATAAAACCGAAAGAAAAGATGATCCTGTTCTGCGGAAGACTCACATGGGTCAAAGGAGTCACAAACCTAGTTCAGGCAATGCCAACCGTACTCGCAGAGTACCCAGACACCAAACTTGTCATTCTAGGAAAAGGCGAACAACAAAACGACATAATCGAAGCCGCAAACCGACTTGGAATAAGCCAAAAAGTCGCATGCAGGTTCGAGTTCATCGCCGAAAAAGAACGGATACTACACTACGCAGCCGCAGACACATGCATCTTTCCATCAACGTACGAACCTTTCGGAATAGTAAGCCTCGAAGCAATGTCCATGGAAAAACCGATAATCGTCGGCGCCCAAGGCGTAGTCGGCTTCAGAGAACAAGCCATCCCATCTGGACCCGACCAAAACGGAGTACACGTAAACGGCGGAAACCCATCTGACATCGCTTGGGGAATCAAAGAAATCCTATGCGACACTGACAGAGCCAAAAAGTGGGGACAGAACGGCAGAAAAAGAGTCCTACAATACTTCACATGGAAAGAAGCCGCCAAACAGACTCTGCACATATACGAAACAATTCAACATCCCCAAAACCAAGACGAAAACAGAGTAGTCGACCTAGAAGAAAAACTCGCAAGCACCTAAACAACGAACCTTCTTCTTTCTCTCAATCGAAGAATCCTAGGAAACTACTCGTTGCCAAGAAAAGCCTGTCCAATACAAAAATGAGAAAAAAGGTTTAAAGTCCAAACATTTTGAGGACGAAGTTCAAACCGATGTGAACGGCCACCGCTACTCCGACCACGATTATTATGAGTTTTGGAGAAACCGAGGAAGACGAAGCTTCTTCACTCCTCGGCTGTATCTCATACCCCTTAATCTCGCGCGATTCAGAATCAACCCTTACCATCGCAGAAAGTTTCTTCATTTCAATTTCAACAGTGTAGGTTCCTTCCTCCAGCGAAACCCTCTTCGGCTTCAAGCCGCCCTTGTTCCCAATTCTCCTGAGAAAACTCGTGGCTATAGTCGTAACTGACTCAGCGTTCAAAGCTTTAGCCTGAACCGAAGCCGAAATTGCCGCCACAGGTTTCTTCTCCAAAGTTATCGACAGTTAACACGCCTCCTTCATTCAGGGAACATCAGTCAAGGTTGGCAGATGCCCTCTTTTCCAAGGTAACGTCTTTACTTGAAATAGAATCACACCTTGAGTTTATAGTCTTAATGAATTCCAAATCAATACGCCAAATCCATCTAGCCCGAAGCTTTTCGCAACGCTCATTCTTCAAATGGAAGAGAAATACCTTCCAATTCAAGCCTTTGACTTCTTGACATAAACAGCCACGCCTGCCGCAATCACAGCAACCAACGCCCCGAAAATATAGTATTGATACTTCGCAAGCATCGACTCTTCAACCTGTACCATCATCAAAGCACTTTCACACTCATAGAGCGAACTGCTTCCGTTGAACTTGGCATAAGCAACCCAAGTGCCAACAGTTTCCGCACTGAAATAAGCCTTGAAAGTACCGTCCGCCTCCGTAAAACTCACAATCTCCCTCGTTTCATTCCCCAAAGAAATGTAGACTGTTACAGGAATATCCGCGACTTCAGGAACGAAGAAGCCCACGATGGTTAAGTTCTCACCGAGCCGCGCACTGGTGGCAACTTGAGAAAGATTGAGCAAAGAATCATACTTGACAGAAAAACTTCCATTAACCGCCAGACTGTTCTCCAACACATCATAAGCCTCGACTCTGTAATTCACAATGGTCCCCGCCGCCTGTCCCGGGACGACCGATCTGCACACGTTGCCCAAGACCTCCATGCCTGCGACTTGCACGTTTTTCCAAAGGTCAGTTGAATACTCCAAACTGGCATTATTCAGGTTTGAAGAGTTCGAAACGTAAGAAACTGTGACATTCTCATTCGGATACACTCTTCCAGGAACGGCTAATGGCAACAAACTCACGCTGCCAAACTCCGTCTTGACAAGAAAATCAATCATCCCTGAGCCTTTCTCGCCGATAAAGACCAGATGGTAAAGGTTCGGACCAGATAAGGACGAAGTGAAATTCAGAAACATGTCCTGCCCATAGAATTCACAGCTTGCATAAGCCACCCCGCGATACTCTTTACTTTCCAAGTTGTAGCCCCCAACCAAATTGCTAGTACTGCTTCGATTGCCGTACAACCCAAGTTCCCAAGGCAACGGAACACCGTTCAACACCGACCTGTTCGCATCCTTCGGATCGTACATCAAGTAAAGTCGAGCCTCATACATGTCCAAAGTCTCGGGAACTCTCACGTAAACCTCAACTCGCTGGCTCTCAGAGAGAAATTCAAAACCCCAGCTCGTATTCAGAACTGGCACGTCATTGCTGTCCGTCCCCTCAACATAACGCTCTTGCCAAGAGTTGCATTCAACGTCTTCAATAATCATGAACGTTGCTTCCTGCGCTCCTTTGCTCTCTCTAGGGTCATTCACCAAAACGAAAGTGTAGTTTCCCGTGTATTTCGGGGCAAAAAAAGCATCGTCAACCGTGTTTCCAAGATGTTCCGGAAGACCTGCAGCTTCGGTGTGATAACTTTCCATCTCTCCAAGACGATTATAAACATAAATATCGAAATCTGTCTTCGGCGTCGAACTGTTGTCCACCCACTTACCGTAACAATAGACATGGTAAGAATGATTCGCCTCAAGCGGCGCAACAATGCTCCAATTCTGACCTATAGGAACCTGAAAATCATGCAGCAATACGGGGAACACCGGTTTCTCCAGATAAGTCACATTCTCAAATGGCTCGGAATTCATTAAAGTATGAACGAACCTCTCATACTCCGTGGACTGGGCTTGAACAAAAGGTCTTGACCTCACGACCAGAACCATAAGTAGCATAACCCCAATCAGAATGGCTACTTTACTGCCTTGAAGACGAATAGTCAACAATGCTACCACTGGACTGCTCAACTCTGTACGGACGGAGGAAAATATCCGTTATGAACAGCAACTCTTGATTCTCTGTCAAGATCACACGTAGCATCGAAACCTTAATCTAACCAACTTCCGTAAAAGAAGTGCTGTCAACTTCTGGAGAGGTCAGCTCCAAGTTGCAGGCATGAAACAGCGGGGTGGGGTAGCCAGGATTAACCCGCTGGGCTCATAACCCAGAGATCGGTTGTTCAAATCAACCCCCCGCTACCAAGAATTCGAGATTCTAGCCAAAAACAAAGACTAAAAAGAACAATCGAGAACTGAATCCCATAACTCAAAATTGCTAAGCCTTTCCCTTTTCTTCTTTGCCAAAATAGGTTGTCCACTTTAGCTTTCTGGGGTCTCTCTTAAAGAACAAAGAGCTCTTCCTGCATTTGCTGGAGCAGAACCAGAGGATTGAACCGTCGTTCTTGATAAACATCATTCCTGTGCCCGCTGGGAAATCGCTGCCGCAGAACGAACATTTTCTTGGCCTCGGCATGATCGGAGTCTCCTCCAGTCTATCTGTTAATTTTCTTAGCTTCTCTTTCAGTCTCTCTGAGCATAAGGATATCTTGCGCCCGAACTGGCCCCTTCACGTTTCGCGTGATGATTCGACCCTTGTCTTTTCCTTCGAGAATGCGGACTCTGACCTGGCTTATTTCGCCAGTTACGCCCGTGCGTCCGATGACCTGGATGACTTCGGCCGATATGAGTTCTGCTTGGGCACTCTCTCTGGCTTCTTTACTCATCACTGAGTTCCTCGTCTGACCTGTTCCAGTCTGGCAACAATTTCTTTAACTAGTCCTGTTGCGTCTCCTTCTTTGACGATGCTTGCTGCCCCGGCAGGAACGTCAATACCTATGGCGGTGCCAATCTTGTCCTTATTTGGAACGTAGATGTACGGTATCTTTCTTTCCTCGCACAACAGAGGCAAGTGCGCGACGACCTCTGGCGGCTGAACGTCTTCAGCAATTATCACAAGCTTGGCCTGGGCTCTTTCGATTGCCTTTGTCGTCTCGTTCGTTCCTTTTCTAACTGAACCTGTCTTTGCAGCTATTTGCAGGGCTTCATAGGCTGCATCTGCAAGCTCCTTCGAGACTTCAAACTTTACGTAGAATGGTTTGGACATAAGCCTCACCCTTTCAAATGCACAGTCTAATCAACAGTCCTCATTTATGAAGGTTTCTCCCTCATAAATTCGGAGTTTCTAAGACTTGTTTTCAGATCGAAAATTCCTGCTCCGAGATTCTTCTTGAAAAAACCAAAGGATTACATGGAATCGACAAAGACAGAAAATATGGGAGTTACGCTTGTCCGCGAACCATCGTCTTAGCTATCAATAGACCGGAACAGTGGGGGCAACTCTTCCGTCCCTGTTTGAAAGCAAATTCCTGTCCGCATCGAATACAGACTTGAAGAATAACGATTACCTTTTGGCTGGGAATGGTGCCTTCTGTTTCGTGGGATTCCTCTTGATGCGATGCCTTTTGGCTATCGTATTGCAGGGCGTTCGACGACATGATAACTGCACCTATGGTTATGCGGCCGCTTGACCCTTTATCTTGTCGTCAAGGGTCTCGAAACTCGCAAGTTATGTAAAGAGCTGGAATAGCATAATGCTACGCTTTAGAACACGATTGTACTAGATTTAGTACGGTGGGATTCGTACCCATGGAAGGTCGTGTCTTGGTATTCTGCGCCTAACCAAGAGATACGCGATCATGGCTATTACAAAACTCACGGTCAGAACTGTGAAACCGGGAACATCAGAGTTAGATGCAGCCAGATTGTCATAACCTTCAAGTCCCCGTAAGTTCGACCGAATCCATGGTGATGTCGCCGTGAACCCTTCATGCCTGAATTCGGCGAAGGTGATCAGGGGAACCACCATTGCAAGGACACCTAGGACAACAGCACTTGCGAGGTAAATCATAAGTCTCTTCACTTCATCGTTCCCTTCCCTTGTTTGAACAGACCTTTTCTTTTAGTTCTACGCTTTAGAACAGAATGTTGAGGCTTCATACTGGTCTCGCCCTCCATAGTCTAATAGCCTCAACCCAAAAGACAAGCAGGGCTATTCCCCCGAAAACTATTGCGTAAAAACTCGGCGTTATCTGCCCGATATAGCATAGAACGAGGTACATGGTGAGCATTGTAGTAAAAAGGACCGAGTAGAAGAGGTATCGAGGCACAAGGAAACGTCCCATTCGTGTGAAGAAACGCAAAATCCCGACTTTGACCTCCTCTTCAAGCACATACTCACCTGTCCCCTTCTTCTCAACAAGCCCCAGATCCTGCAGTTTTTGAAGATGATGCACTGCGATGCTTGGACTCGAGAAACTGAGTGCCCTTTGGACTTCCCGGACACCCACACTATGCGTGGGTTGCTGAAGAAGATACCAATAGACAAGAAGGGTCTTGCCTTTGAGTTCAGACTCCAGAAAGGCCAAGTCGAATTCGCGGCATGGTTCTGGCACGATAATCGCCAAACATCACTAATGTTATGAAGTTCTTAAAAGACTAATCAAGCCCAGTTGACCCCTTCCAGAAGATTAGGAAATAGCCTTGCGGGTTTTCGAGATTTTTGCGTGTTCTTTCTTGTCGATGATTGTCTTAAGATGTTGTACGATCTTCCAGATTTCCCAGAAGCTGTTGTACAAAGGTATGGGCGCGATTCTAATCACATTTGGAGGACGAAAATCTGTAATCACACCTCTTGCTCTTAGTGCGTCACTAATCCTCATCGCGTCGTCATGCTCAATTGCAACGTGCCCACCCCTTCTCTCAACTTCTCTAGGAGTTCCAATCACAAAACCGTATGGGGGATCACTAAGCATCTCATCAACAAGGTAAATTAGATACGACGTCATTTTCAGCGATTTCTTTCTAATTGCATCAATTCCTACACCAAGAATAAGGTCCAATGAGCCCTCGATAGGCGCAGAACTGAGGATAGCTGGCGAAGATATCTGCCAGCCACCGGCACTCTTAGAATGTTCAAATTCAATCGAAAGGTCAAACTGTTTTTCTTTCACGTACCCAAACCAACCAGCAAGTGCTGGTTCGAGATTGAAGTGCTGTCTGTTAAGGTATAAGAAAGCTGAACCACCTGGTCCGCCGTTGAGGTACTTGTAGCTGCACCATAGCGCGAAATCCAATTCCCATTTATCAAAATGATGGGGCACGACTCCGACTGAATGCGAACAGTCAAACCCAATCGGAATTCCTCTGTCATGGGCCTCCTTCGACAGATACTCCATGTTGAGCAGTTGACCACTTCTGTATAGAACGGAAGGTAGAAAGACCAAAGCAGTCTCTTCATCCATCAAATCCACGGTCTTCTCTTCGTCCACGTATCGGTTTTTGATAGTCGGGGCAAAAACGAGATTTTTCTTTGCATCATATCCTCTGAGTCTCAACGCGCTTCGGAGAGCGTAGATGTCGGTGGGAAAGGTCAGTTTATCGGCAATTATCTTGGACCTGTTTTTGTAAGGCTTATAGAATGTGTGTATGAGTTGATGTATGTTAACCGTGGTTGTTCCAGTCAGGACGACTTCATCTGCTCGGGCTCCCACTATTTTTGAACACTTTGCACCGAGTTCTTCTGCAAAACTGAACCATGGTCTTTTGGCCTCAAGCCATCCCCTAACTCCCAGCGTTCCCCATTCTTTCAAAACCCGCTGGACTGAACGTTCAGCGTTCTTGGAAAGAAGCCCTAGCGAATTACCATCAACGTAAATTGTTCCTTCCGGAACGTGGAATCTACGGCGGACAGGACCAAGAGGATCCTCGTCCTCTAACTTGCTGGCGCATTCTTCACTGGTGTTGAACTTTGGCAATTCCGTCGCTTTCCTTCTTGACATCCCAACAAAGAGTAAGAATCTTCAATCCTAATATACTTTGCAAATGAAACCTTAAACACGCCTCCTAAATTGGTTTTCTGGCAGATCAGTCAAAGCAATTGTATTGAAAGCCTCTCTAGCAACCCGATTCTTGAAAAAACCTTCGTTGCTCAGCGTTAAAGCGCAGAAAAGTTTAAATACGGTGTTTCGTTCAAGCATGTTGCTTTTGCTGAGGGGAAAACGCAAGTTTGCAGAGACTAGGCTTAGTCCTTCACATTAGTCCAAGCCGGAACCTAATAATGAAGGTTGAAAACGTCCCAAAGATTGGTGACACGGTTGTCGATGAAAACCTGAAACCGGTTGGAAAGGTTTTTGACATACTTGGCCCGGCGTCCTCGCCGTACATTTCAATTAGATCCACAGTACGTGACCCAGAGAAGATGGTAAACAGGCCCGTCTACGTGATCCCCTCAAAAAGGAGAAAGGAGAAAAACAAGTATGGATGACGGCCAAGAAGTACGAACAAATCAAGATTCTTCATCTTCTACACAAACTCGTGAGCCGCCGAAGATCCAAACCTGCCCAGAATGTCACAGCACAAGACTGATGCGCGACTACGAAAACGCCGAACTGGTTTGCATGAACTGTGGATTTGTGCTTGCCGCGAAAATAGCTGACAGAGGACCGGAATGGAGAGCTTTCGACGATGAACAAAGGGCAAAGAGAACCAGAGTTGGCGCACCATTGACCTATACTATTCATGATAAAGGTCTATCCACAATGATCGATTGGCACGACAGAGACGTTTACGGCAAAAGTCTCTCTCCAGGACAGAAAGCACAAGTTTACCGACTCAGAAAGTGGCAACGCCGCATAAGGGTCTCAGATGCGACCGAACGCAACCTAGCATTTGCATTATCTGAAATCACGAAGATTGCCAACAACCTGAACTTGCCCAAAAGCATTCTTGAAACAGCCTCAGTCATTTATCGAAAAGCCGTGAAAGAGCGGTTGATACGGGGAAGATCAATTCAAGGAGTGACTGCAGCAGCAATATACTTGGCGTGCAGACAATGCGGACTAGCAAGAACGCTGGAGGAAATTGCTCAAGCATCAAGCGTCAATAAGAAAGAAGTTGGACGCAGTTACCGTTTCCTGATCAAAGAACTCGACTATTCGGTACCGCCTTTGAAGCCGAGCCAGTACATAACGAAATTTTCAAACCAATTGACGATGCAGGGAAAAGTCGAAGAGATAGCCCACAAGATCTTGGGAGCTGCAAAGGAGCTTAAACTGACCTCTGGACGAGGCCCAACAGGTATCGCTGCCGCTGCAAGCTATATCGCTTCGGTGTTGACTGGAGAAAGAAAGACGCAAAGGGAAATAGCCGAGATTGCACAGGTGACTGAAGTTACAATACGAAACAGGTACAAAGAACTCGTTGAAAGACTAATGTTCCTTATGACCATCTGACACCATCACCTTCCTTTTTTCTAATCGCAAGAAACTTATCTTCCATGCCGATTTGTTTTCCATAACAGATTTTAGATTCGCCACATCATGATTGCGTGAGGAGACCATTTGGTCAACTGTCCTAATTGCGGCTTCAACGTCACAGTTCCAGTGAAGACATGGCCCATTCCTTCGCGCAGACCTCCGAGAGAAGGTGAGGAGACGAAACTTGCTGCCATTTTTGAATGCCCAAGCTGCAAAGCAAGATTCAGGTCAGCCATCTATGCCAAGATGGCAAGTCAAGAGACCATAAGCATTAAAGACATTGTTGGAAGAGTTAGAACCGTTAAGGAAGGCCTCATGCAGACATTGGTGAACCTCCGAGAGAAGATAAAGACACTGGAGACCGAAAGGGCAAACCTCATGGTTGAAATAGAAGACCTGAGAAGGGTCGCGGAATCGAGAGCCGACGCGCTTGAGAATGAAGTAACCAGACTGAGAGAAGAAGTGAAATCTTTCAGAGACCTTTTAGGTTGCGCACAAGAAGAGGAGTAGATAGACTGCCGTCAAGCCAGCAAGTACTTCTTGTAATACTCCTGCGCCAACGCCACTGCTTTTTCGGGACTTCCAAGAATCTTGTATTCTCGACCAATGACCCGTTGAGCTTCACCGTAGTACTCAACGACCTTTTTCACATTTCCCTCGTAAATCGCTAGTCCTCCTGCAACCTCGTACCACATTCCTGCCTTGGCAATGTCGCCGTCTTTCTCGGCCTTTTTGGCGTTATCAACGGCCTGCTTCATCGGTGCTTCGATCTTTCGGGGGTCAAGAAACATCACTTGGGCAAGGGCTTCGTAGGTCATCTTATCGTTTCCTGCAAGGTGTTCAAGTTCGGATATTTTTTCAGCTTTATGTACTGCCGGGACACTTGGTTTTTTCGCCGCCTTTCTCCTACCGAAAATTCTTTGCATTTTGGATCTCTCCAGCTTTCATTGTCTTAGGTTTCGAAGTACTATAAAAATAGTTAATCTTAAAGGTTTGTCTGTCCACTGCATAGGGTATGCCTTACAAGTTCATCTTTGACCTTTCCAAGATTCCCCGGTTTGTGTTTACGGAGATAGCAAAGATAAGCTACGAGAAAGGAATGCATAAACAATTCAGCAAAAAGGCACAAGACATAATAAAGAAGTTCAAGATTCAAGAAGCGACAGGGCTCAACTTGTGCGACGCTGTTACCTTGCTTCAGGACTTGGTTGACACACAGTCAAGAAACCTGATTGAAAGGGAGAAATTCATCCAAACGAAGAAAAGAGCACTTTTCCTTCCCCATTGTTCAAGAAAGTACATGGACAACAGGTGTAAGGCAACTTTCGATTCGAATATTCCTTCTTATGTGTGTGCTCATTGTTCAACAGACTGCCCTGTTGGAACAGCTGTAACCTTCGCCGAGAGAAAGGGATACGACGTCTACATTTTGCCAGGTGGCTCCTGTATCCCCAAGATTCTGAAAGCTAAACGCTACGAAGGCATCGTTGGAGTCGCATGTGGCGAAGAAGTGAAAGCTGGAGGAGATCTTCTGAAGGCCATGAACGTTGTTGGTCAAAACGTTCCGTTGATTAAGAATGGATGTGCGAACACAGCCTTCAACATTGAAAGTCTGTATAACATTCTTTAGAAAAGAGATTCATCAACTACTTTACGATTTCTCGCTTCTTCCAACGAAGGTTCTTGGCGTGGCATTTTCTGCATTTTATTGCGGTTGCCGCATTTCTTGCTCCGCAGTCCCTGCATATTTTCAGGTGGAGCCTATGCTCCTGAGCCAAGGCCTTTTTCAGTGGATCCAGTATCGGCATTTGTTAGCACCATGCTAAGTTAGCTAAGACTCACACTGTCCTGTGTCAAATATACTTTTTGTTGAGTCGCTCCCGTTACTCTCTTTTTGCCTAAAAAGCGTTCATAAGCAATTCGGGAATATCTCCGGGTTTTTCTGCGACCCTTACATTTGCCTTTTTTAAGGCTTCGATTTTGCTTTCGGCAGTTCCTGCGCTACCCATCACGATGGCCCCAGCATGGCCCATTCTTCTTCCAGGCGGCGCGGATCTTCCGGCGATATATGCCACCACGGGTTTGGGGTATTTTTCTCTGGCGATGTAGTCAGCGGCCAATTCCTCGAGATTTCCGCCGATTTCTCCAATTAAGACGACAGCTTTGGTATGCGGATCATTTTCAAACATTTTCAGGGCATCTATGAAGTTGAGACCAGTTATAGGGTCGCCCCCAAGGCCAAAGCATGTGGATTGACCGAGCTGTTTCTTCGTCAAGCCAGCAGCGATTTCATACGTCAGCGTTCCACTCCTGGAGACCATTCCAACGTTTCCAGGTTTGAAAATGTGCGAAGGCATTATTCCAAGCTTGCATGAGCCAGGAGTTATTATGCCGGGGGTGTTGGGACCGATGACGGAGGCGTTCATCTGCTTCGCGTAGGCCATTACTTCGATTGCATCTCTAATAGGAATGTGTTCGGTAATTATCGTGATTATGCGAATTCGATTCTCAAGTGCTTCGAAAGCCGCGTCAGCTGCAAACGGTGCCGGTATGAAAATAATCGAGGCATTTACTTCACACTTCTCCCGTGCTTCGGCGATAGTGTTGTAGACTGGAACGCCTAGAACTTGCGTTCCCCCTTTGCCGGGTGACGTCCCCGCGACTATTTTTGTTCCGTAGTCTATCATTAACTTGGTGTGGAAACTCCCTTGAGAGCCTGTTATCCCTTGGACGATTGCTCGGGTGTTCTTGTCGATCATTATCCCCAAGTTCAACTATCTCCTTGTTTCGCCATCGCGACGGCAAGCTTAGCCGCTTCGTCCATGCTTTCCAACACGTGGATTCCAGCGGTCGTAAGTATTCGTTTTCCTTCTTCTTCGTTGGTGCCTACTAACCTGATCACCATGGGCATCGTTACTCCGACCTTCTCTTTTGCCTCAAGAATTCCTTTTGCTACTTCATCGCACCGCGTGATGCCACCCAGAATGTTGATGAAGAGAGTTTTAACTCTCGGGTCAGAGAGCACTATTTTAAGGGCAAGAGTGGTCTTTTCTGAAGCTGCCCCTCCCCCAACGTCCAAGAAATTCGCGGGTTTTCCCCCGTAATACTGAATTGTGTCGAGCGTTGCCATCACAAGACCGGCTCCATTACCGATAACGCCTATGTCTCCGTCGAGTCTGACGTAGGCCAAATCGTTGTTCATTGCCTCCAGTTCCTGTGGACTAAGGTCGCTTTCCCCTTCAAGAAGCCTTTTTTTATAGTCTTGATGTCTGAAAAGTGCATTATCATCTATTATGATTCTTGCATCTGCAGCGATGAATCTCCCGTCAACGGTCTCACTCAAAGGGTTCATTTCGATCAATTCAGCGTCGCTGTCCATTCCAGCAGTGTATAATCTTTCGAGAACCCGTCCAAGTTCAGACATCTGGCTGCCCCCATACCCCATTCTTCTCGCTATCTCCCGTGTCTGGAAAGTTCTCAAACCAAGTTGCGGCTTGATCTCGGTCTTTATAACTTTCTCAGGGGTCTTCGAAGCAACCTCTTCAATGTCGACGCCGCCAACTGCTGAACCGATGGCGACGTAGCATCGATTGAACCTGTCGGTCGTTATGCCGAAGTACAGTTCTCGTTTCACTTGGATTTTCTCTTCAACCCATACGCTTTTGACCGGCAATCCTTTGATCTTCATGTTCAAGATTTTGTCTGCAACTTTGCGCGCTTCGTCGGCTGTCTCTGCGAATAGTATCCCACCGGCTTTTCCTCTTCCAGCTACGAGAACTTGTGCTTTTACGACGACGGGAGGTTTGAGCCTAGAGGCAATTTCCTGAGCTTGGACCGCACTTGTCGCGTGGCCACCTTGGGGCACGTTGATTCCGTGTTTTGAGAGAATAGTTTTTGCTTCGTATTCATAGAGCTTCAAATCGCCACTCTCCTTATCTTATGGCCTCTATTGTCACGTAGGATTTGGTGTCTTGTATACCGTCGATGGAAGACAGCCTTTTTAAAACTTCGTCTAGTTTTTCGGGTTCTACCATTGCAAGCACGTCGACGTCTCCTGCAATTCTGAAAGCCTTTTGAACTGTGAGCTCCTTGATCTTCTCGTAAGCATGGCTTCTCTTGAGCGGCGAAACCTTGATCAATACGAAGACAGGTGTGGGAGATATTCCGAGTGCACTTAACCCCTGTTCGGTGACGTCGATGAAACCTCTGCCAGTTCGTATGTAGTCTAGGTTTCGAAGTTTCCTGAGGTGGACATTCAATGCTTGCCTGCTTATTCCGAGCTGCTTTGCCAGCTCGTCTTGCTTTAGATGAAGGGTAAATGTGCTTGTTGATTTCCCCTGTGCATACAACGTTCGAAGCAAATGCGATGACCGTCTCGTCAGCGTCTCCAACCTCATTCCTCAACTTTGCATTTGTTAAATCACAGTTTTACAATAGTGGAGTTCTTTAATTTTTAGGCAAAACACATGCAAATTAGATGAAAGACACTTGGTTTCGGCGTTTTCTCAACTGTAGGTGTAACCGTAATGTATTTATCCTCCGAGAATGAAGGTTATCGAGCCTACAAAAAAAATAAAACTAGGAGTAAGGCGGTACAGAATGTCTGAAAGCAATGCAGTGTTGATCGGAGTCAAGCCAGTTATGAACTACGTGCTGGCATGCATAACCCTCTTTCATGGCGGAGCGAAGGAAGTAAGCGTTAAAGCGCGAGGGAGATCGATAGGCAGAGCAGTTGACGTTGTCGAAGTTGTCAGGCGTAGATTCCTGCCAGACGTTAAAGTCAAAAAAATCGGCATTGGAACACAGCAGATGGCACCTAGAGAAGAGGGTGGCTCGCCTTCAAACGTGAGCACAATCGAAATTTGGCTTGAACGTTGAATAACGTTTCTGCCATGGACACAATGCTCCGCCGCCCCTCCTTTGTTTGCGGAGGGCAGTTCTATCATTGAAGATGGGGCTTTGCAGTTTCTGCCTAAAGAGCGGTATACTATGTCAAAAGTGTTTAGCTAAAGTAAAGTCTGGAGAAATAAGTGAACTGGACTTAAAGATAGCCCGTCTTCTAATGTCGCTCGAAGAAAAATATCCTTCACTCCAAAACGTGTACTTTCACAAGGCCATTGATGCGGATGGGACTCTGGCCATAGTTGTCGGTCCAGGGGACGTGCCTCGTCTCTTAGGATATGGCGGAAAAATAGTCCATGCTTTAAGTGACGAGACGGGTAAGAACGTTCGCATCTTAGAACATGGTGTTGACGACAGAAAATTCTTAGAAGATCTGTTTGCGCCCATTAACATCATTACCATCAATACGATATGGCTTCCAGACGGGAGCATGGAAACACGGGTGATCTTGCGAAGAAGACGCGGGGGACATCAATCTTTTGATTTAAAGGCTCTAAAAGACATTGCTAGTAGAGTTCGCAACATAACGTTGCGGGTGGAATACGCAGACTAGCTCGACGGTGAAACGCATGAAATTAGATTCTATCGACGATTGGCGCAGAACCCACTATTCGGCAGACGTCAAGCCTGAGATTGACGGTCAAGAAGTGACGCTCTTCGGCTGGGTGCAGGAAATCAGGGATCTTGGGGCAATTCGCTTCATAATATTGCAGGATAGAGAAGGCACGATTCAGGTGACGGTTCTCAGGAAGAAAGCCGACAACGAAGTAGTATCGAAGTCGGACCTCCTGCAAAAGAGATACAGTATAGGAGTTAAAGGGACAGTAAAGAAGACTCAAATGACGTTGAGAGGCGTCGAAGTCATTCCGAAGCAGATCAGGATTTTCAACACCGCTGAACTTCTGCCGATCGACATATGCGGACGAACACCTGCAAACTTGGAGGTCTGCTTGGATGCGCGAGCGTTAGACTTGAGCCTGGAAAGGAATATCGCCGTTTTCAAGATCCAACACGAAGCAGTCGAAGCAATTCGCCACTTCTTGTTCGAAAGAGGATTCCTAGAAGTTCATACTCCGCGTATCATTGCTTCAGCAACCGAAGGCGGTGCACAACTGTTCCAACTCGACTATTTCAACCGGAAAGCGTACCTTGCCCAGAGTCCTCAACTTTACAAAGAAGAACTAGTCATGAGCCTTGAAAAAGTGTTTGAAATCGGACCTTTCTTCAGAGCTGAAGAGTCGCACACTCGCCGTCACCTTAGCGAGTTCGTGTCGATAGACATTGAGGAAGCTTTTGCCAATGCTGAAGACGTCATGAAAATACTTGAACAGCTGATGCAACATGTTTGTAGAACAGTAACTGAAAAATGTGGCCGAGAGTTGAAAACGCTAAAACACACATTGAAAGTCCCGGAAGTCCCATTCAAAAGGTTGTCCTACTCTCAACTTCTGAAAGAGTTGAAAAGTGAAGGAACCGAGATCCCTTGGGGCGAGGATATACCCACGCCAGCATTCAGGACTGTTGGAAGACTTCACCCATCCTTCTTTTTCATCGTCGATTGGCCCACTAAGTCCAAAGCTTTTTACATAAAACCTCGTGATGATAAACCGGAAATTTCCGAGGGCTTTGACCTGATGTGGCGATGGATTGAACTCGTCTCTGGAGGTACCAGAATCGCGTCTAAGGAGCTTCTCATAGAGCGTTTGAAAGAGAAAGGCTTGAACCCGGAATCGTTCAAGCATCATCTGGAAGCCTTCGATTATGGAATGCCGCCTCATGCAGGCTGGGCAATCGGGCTGGAAAGGTTTACGATGATGCTCACGGGCAGGAAGAACATAAGAGAAGTGACGCTTTATCCACGCGACAAATTCAGACTCACCCCATGACCTGGAGTTTAGCATCGCTCTTGTAAAAGTCAACATGATTTTTAGCTAAAAATGTGCTAAACACTGATAAATATCCCTTCCGTTACTGCCCAGTCATGGGAGATGAAGTAGGGATCGAATGCGGAGTGTTCGCCGCGATAAACTATAGTAATCGACCCGTATTTCCCTACATCTATTGGGGTATGAGGGCTCAGAACCATAGAGGCCACCAATCCCATGGTTTTCTCACTTATCTAGATGGACGGTTCCATGTTCAGAGAAGCCTGGACCTAATACCAAAAATAAAGACAAGCGCAACGCACGAATGGTTCGGGCGGTTACCTGGCGCTATCGGCATTGGAAACGTGAGGTATACCACTTCAGGAAAATGTGATGATCAGTCTTTGGTCAAGGGAACTCAACCTGTGACGGCTTCGAAGAAGCGATTCAAAATTGCTGTCTCGTTTAACGGCAACGTTGTTAACACCGTGCATTTGAAGGAGGAAATCAGGAAGCAGTTTCCACGATTTTCCTATGAATGCGACGCGGACCTAATCTGCCGCAAGCTGTTGATTGAATTTCTGAAAGGAAAGAACATACCTTCGGCAGTAAAAACTTCTATGAAAGAAATCGACGGAGCATTCTCAGTGGCGTGTGTAACACAGGACGGGGATTTTTTCGCTTTCAAAGACCCTCATGGAATAAGGCCTCTGTGCGCAGGACATAGCCCAGACAATGCGACCTACGCTTTCTCTTCGGAGACTGCAAGTCTGGATATAAATGGTTTCATAAGAGATTTTGAACTTGATCCAGGAGAACTAGTAACAGTCACCCAGAACGGGTTTAAAAGACAGAGACTCGTCAGCGAGGAAAGGAAAGCTTTTTGCGCCTTTGAATTCGCGTACTTCGCAAGACCCGACTCACGCTTCGATAGCAAATACGTGTATGAGGTCCGGGAAGAGTTTGGAAGAAACCTCGTGAGAGAGAACCCAGATGTAGTTGGAGATGCAGACATAATATTGTCTGTTCCAGAAACAGGCGATGACTCGGCTCTAGGAGTTCATGATGAGTCCGGGTTACGATGGGAACGAGCTTCGCGAAGACATCGATATGTAACTGAGAGGGCCTTCATACTGCTCAACAAAGATCGAAGCCCAACCATAGACAGGAAAATCAACATTCTGGGATCGAAAATCGACGGAAAGCGCATCATAGTGACTGAAGACAGCATCGTTAGAGGCGACACAACAAAGGTCATAGTTCAGAAACTGCGCAGAATGGGCGCTAAGAAAGTTTACGTATTCGTGACTTTTCCACGCATAATCGGCCCATGCTTCTATGGGATAGACATGTCAACTTACGGCCAACTCATAGGGTCGGCGCACAGTACAGAAGAAATTGCAGAAACAATAGGAGCAGACGCCGTTTGCTACCAGACGCTCAGAGGTCTTGTGAGCGCGATAGGATTCAAACAGAACGAACTCTGCACGGGATGCATAACAGGCAAGTACCCGACGCCCTTGGCCCAGAAGATAGCGGACGACATGAAGAAAAGATTCATGCAGGGATACGAAGAGAAAGAGAGACTCTATGAGATGGAAGAAGCCCTCCAGGAAGTTTCCTGAAAGACAAGAATCATTGTTTTCATGGTAATTCCAGAAAGGAGGTAGGTCAATCATGGAGAAAGTAGGCATACTTGTAGTTTCTTACGGTTCAAGAGAAGCAGCCATGGTCGACACTTTTGCCCGTAGCCGCAACTATAAAACTGAACTCTATATCGTGGACAAACAACGCAATCCGTTCAACGTTAAGAGAGCCGCGAAACATGTCGTCATCCCCGACCTGAACCTCGAAACGATATGCAAGTTTGCAGAAACGAACAGAAGCAGGATTGATTTCGGAATCGTTGGCCCCGAGAAACCTATAATCGATGGAATACGCGATCTGATAGAGAAAAGGACTGCCATTCCTATCATTTGTCCTACCAAGGATTATGCAATAGAGGGAAGCAAGGCCCAGCAACGTTTGCTGTTTGAAAAAATCGCGCCAGAAGTGAACCCTCGCTTCAAGATTTTCAATCCCAAAGACCACAAGAGCGTGGCCAAAGTCAAGAGAGAATTGTACAGATGGCTAGATGAACTTGACAACAAAGGTGTAATAAAACCGGACAAACCCGCAGCCGGGAAAGGCGTGGGCGTTTGGGGAGACCACTTCAGAAGTCGCAGGCAACTCTGGGAGCATTTCCTTTCGAACTATCAAGACGGCCCGGTTATAGTGGAAGAGAAGATTGAAGGTGAGGAATCGAGCTTTCAGGCTTTTTGCGATGGAAAGCACTTTGTCCCGCTGCCCGACACCAGAGATTACAAACGCGCGTTCGACAACGACAAGGGACCCAACACAGGAGGAATGGGCTCCTACAAAGGAGTCGACGATGTGCTACCATTCCTGACCGAGACCGACCACGCAAAGGAAATCAGAATCGTCAACAGAATCTTTCAGAAATGGAGAGGAAATGACGAAAAGGCATTGAGGGGCGTTCCGCTGTACATTGCTTTCATGCACACCGGAAAAGAATTGAAAATTCTTGAAAACAACAGTCGTCCGGGAGACCCGGAAATAATCAACATACTACCAGTTTTGAAGAATGATTTTGTTGATCTCTGCTTCAAGATGATTGAGGGAACATTGGCGAAAATTGACTTGATAAAAGCTGCAACGGTCGTCACATACAAGGTTCCGCCATCCTATGGCGGATACGCTGAGACATTCCCGTCTTCAATTGACAATGACGACATTGGGAAAACTGTCGACTTGTCGAAGGCATATGACTTGAAGAAAAAGTTCGGCAATGACATTCGCATCTATCCCGGTTCGATGGAGCAACGTGACAACGGGATTTTTGCCCTCAAGTCCCGAACAGTGTGCGCCGTTGGTGTTGGCGACACGGTCGAGATTGCAAGACAGATTTCACTTGAAGGCCTCAACGCGATCAAAGGGGGAGCCCTGTGGCACAGAACTGACATCGCTTCCGAGAATAATATAAGGAGAAGCAAGAAGCATCTCAGGAAACTGAGGCACGCCTAGTGAAAAAGATTTTCATCTCGGACTGTGAAGGACCGATCTCCAAGAACGACAATGCCCTCGAAATGATGTCTTGTTTTGTGCCAAACGGCGACAAGATCTTTACGGTAACGAGCAGATATGACGATGCCCTCGCGGACATTCTGAAGAGGGCAGGGTACAAAGCGGGCGACACGCTGAAACTGATCTTACCATTCCTCAAAGCCTACGATGTCACAGACAAGAAAATGAGAGATTTCTCGGCACAAAATCTGATTCTGATCAAAAACGCAAAGAAGTCGCTTCAGCACATCCAGAAGATCGCTCCATCCTACATTGTCAGCACAAGCTATGAACACCACATAAGAATTCTGTGTGAAGCCACAGGTTTTCTTTTCAAAAACACGTATTGCACAAAATTGCATCTGGACAAATACGCAATGAGCCAACAAGAAGAAAACCAAGTAAAAGAGCTTGCACAGGAGATCGCGGAAATGCCCCTCTTTGAAATTCCATTGGCCACAAGAAGTCTGAAAGAACTCCCTGAAAACGCCCGAGCAACAATAGAGAGACTTGACGAAATCTACTGGGAACAAATAGCTGAAATGCAGATTGGAGATATCTACATCGAAGTCAACCCTGTCGGCGGCTTCGAAAAAGCCGACGCAATAAAGAATGTCGTCAACGCGCTGAACGCGACTCTAGCTGGCGTCATGTATGTAGGCGACAGCATAACTGACGAGGAAGCCTTAAAGCTTGTGAAAGAAGGCGGTGGACTGGCAGTTTCGTTCAACGGAAACCAATATGCCGTGAAAAACTCTGAAATCGCACTCATGTCTGCCGACAGCATCATCACTGCAATAGTCGCAGATATTTTCATAAAGTTCGGAAAGGACAAAACCCTAGATCTAGTGGCACAGTGGAATAATGAAACACTAGACGAGAGCCCAGCAGACAAGGCGTTAGTGAAAAGCGTCCTTAAGTCACATCCTAAAGAGTTGCCCAAAGCTAAAATAATCACAAGTGAAAATATGGAGAGTCTGGCCGAAGAAAGCAGCGCATTCAGAAGAAAAGTCAGAGGAATATCGATCGCGAGGTTAGGATGATTTTGGCAAGGAAAGATTTGATTGAGGACACGTATGCAGAAGCTTTTGATGGATTCTATTGCAGAGTCATCGTTACCGCAGATGACCAGGAAACCGTGAGACAAGCGGCTGAAGACGCAACCGCAACTCCGTCGATAGTAATCGGCAGAGTCGAAGGCGGAATAGAAAGATGGTTTAGTCAAAGGGAAACACCCGACAAACGGCTGGGAGCAATCCTCCAGTTCTGGGGCGCGGTAGATCCACGAAAACCCTTCTCAGACAGTCTGAAAAAGTTTGAAGTTGAGCTCTCCTATCGAATCCGACAAGACATACTTGTCAAACCGTTCACCGCTGTCTTTGACGCTTTGCTCAAACCTGAAGGAAAAATAGACATGATGGAACGGATTGGACATTGCGGTGACGGCTACGAGTGGATAGAGAAGCGGTATGGGCGTGAGGTCATAGTCGTTCCGATTATGGTTCCAGACTTCATAGTCGAGCATTACCTAGGTTACGCGCATGGCGTAATGGGTGCGAACATCTGGTTGATGTGCAAGACCAAAGAAGCTCTGAAGGAGGCAGGAACCAGGGCGATAAGGGCAATTCATGAAATCAACGGTGTCATAACGTCTTTTGACGTTTGCTCTGCGGGGTCGAAGACCGAAACAAGGTTTCCATGGATTGGACCAACCACAAATCATGTGTTTTGTCCGTCCCTAAAGAAAAAACTTGGCAACACCTCCAAAGTGCCTGAAGGCGTCAATTACATCCCTGAGATCGTGATCAACGGAACATCGATGCAGACAGTGAAGAAAGCCATGAAAAAAGGCATACAAGTTGCCTCAACCGTGAAAGACGTGGCAAGGATTTCAGCAGGCAACTACGGCGGAAAGCTCGGTCAACATAAGATCTGGTTGAGAGAGTTGTTCCGATGAGAAAGTTTGACGTGATAGGGTTTGGCGCCCTCAACTTTGACAGACTCTACAAAGTAGACAGAATAGCCGCCGCTGAAGAAGAAAGTTTCGTAATGGACTATTCTGAAGCATGTGGAGGCTCAGCCGCAAACACGGTCGTGGGAGTTGCGAGGCTGGGATGCCGTGCTGGTTTCATTGGAAAAACGGGGGACGACGACGAAGGCGAGACACTTCTTCAAGACTTCTCGAAGGAGAGAGTCGACACCGGCGGAATCATCATATCCAAAGGGGGAAGAAGCGGCAAGGTAATGGGTTTCGTCGACCGCAACGGTCAAAGAGCACTGTACATCGATCTAGGCGTAAATGACACGATAAAGCCTGAGGAAGTGAACGAAGACTACGTTTCACACGCAAGTTTCTTGCATCTAACGTCCTTCGCCGGCGATGGATCTTTCAAGACGCAGAAGCAACTCGTTGACAAGGTTTACAGGAAAGTAAAGGTGAGTTTTGACCCAGGAGCGTTGTACGCCAGACTTGGACCGGCAAAACTGAAACCCATAATTGACAAGACATTCCTCATGATGCCGAATTCAGGCGAGCTTAGACTGCTGACGGGTGCCAAAGACTACAAGACAGGCGCGAATTCTCTCATTAAACAAGGTGTCCAGATTCTGGCAGTCAAGCTCGGAAGCAAAGGTTGCTACGTTACTGACGGAAAAGAAAGTCATCTGGTAGAACCTTTCAAGGTCCAAGTTGTTGACACCACTGGTGCCGGCGATGCTTTTAATGCCGGCTTCCTTTTCGGATTGCTTTCAGGAAAAAGCCTCAGCGATTGCGGCAGGATTGGGAATTTTGTTGCGTCAAGGTGCATAATGAAGATGGGGGCAAGAACGTCTTTGCCCAAACTCGACGATCTTAAGGCGCATCGACTGGTCTAAAAGAGTTTGTTGACCGCGATTCCTTTTTTCTAACCGTTTTTTTCTATATGACTGACTAGACTTTCAAATATCAGTTTGCCGTCTCCATACTCAGGCATTCTAATTTGCCTGGTCCAGTCAGGCTGCTGCCACCAATAGAAGGCTCTTTCAGGATGCGGCATCAACCCAAAAACTGTTCCATCCGGGTTGCAGATGCCAGCTATATCATGGAATGAACCGTTTGGATTCATTGGAAAGGCACCGTCAGCGTGTTTACCGTCACTCCAGCAGTACCGGAAGACCAGTTGATCATTCTCGTAGAGCTTTTCCAGTTGCGCTGTTTCCTTGTCTTTTGCAAACAGAAACCTACCCTCTCCGTGGGCTACAGGTATCTGAAGCACTTTTCCTTTCGGAATCTTCGACGTAAATACACATTTTCCATTGTTTTCATGTTTGAGACTGATCCATCTGCAATTATAGCCGGGAGGATGGTTAATAGCGAGAGCCGCTTCAGGAAAAGGACTCACGCCTTCAAAACCTGGAAGAAGACCAGCTTCAACAAGTACTTGGAAACCGTTGCAGATTCCGAGGACCAAGCGTCCTTCGTCAACGAAGGTTTTCAATTCTTTTCCAAGCTTGGCAACCACCCATTTCGCCCATATTGCTCCCGCCCGGACGTAATCTCCGTATGAAAAGCCTCCCGGGAATACCAACGCATTGTATGCGAATATGCTCCGACGCTCGATCACTTCATTAACGTGCACAATCTCAGCCTGGACGCCCAGCTCTTGAAAAGAACGTTTTGTTTCTCCATCGCAGTTCGTCCCGCCAACGCGCAAAACGCAGACTCGTATGTCCTCACGCTTCACAGTTCAAACCTCCCCGCTCAGAGCCCGTTTCCAGCTAGCCATCAGACTAGAGAGTGGCGCGTCCACCGCAACCTCTTTTCTCAGTCCTCTGATACGTAGTATTGGAGAGTCTGTGATTTTCCCCACTTCTTCAATGCAAGTGCCTTTCATACTTGACTCGAAACGTGCTTTCTTTTTCTCGGACACTTCTACCAAGAAACGTGTGTTTGACTCTGAAAACAGTACGAAATCGTCGCGCTTCAAGCCGTCATATGGCACTTTCTGAAGATCCAACTCGATGCCGTATCCGCCTGCAAACGCCATTTCAGCCGCTGCGACACCAAGACCTCCTTCTGAAAGGTCGTGACATGCCGTGATCAACCCAGAATCGATCGCCTTCGTGATAGCTGTGAACGTCATTCGTCCTTTCTTGCGTGCATGTGGAACAGTCTTTCCGACAAAACCGTTCAGTCTGTAATATTCTGAGCCGCCGAGTTCGTTGAAAGTCCGTCCTACGATATAGATCGAGTCATGTGGGGTCTTTGCATCCATTGATATGGTGGAACGAACGTCAGGGATAATGCCCAATGCTGTTATCAGAAGTGTTGGAGTTATGGACCCCAAGGGCGATTCGTTGTAGAGACTGTCTTTTCCCGAGATGAACGGTGTTCCATATGCAACCGCGAAGTCGCAGCAGGCTTCGCAGGCTTTCACCAAGCTTCCAAGTCGCTCAGGCCGTTCGGGATTTCCCCACGTAAAGTTGTCCAGAAGAGCGATTCTTCTTCCGCCGACTGCAACGTTATTTCTTATTGCCTCATCAATAGCGGAAGCAGCCATCCAGTAAGGGTCAATTTTCCCGTAGTTTGGATTCATACCGCAGGATACAACGATGCCTTTCCAACTGTCATCCACTGGTTTCAGCACTGCTGAATCATTTGGGCCGCCATACCTCCCCTGTAGCGGTTTGAGCACGGTGTTGCCTTTCACCTCATGGTCGTAAGTTCGGATGACACTTTCTTTGCTTGCGATATTTGGTGAAGAAAGAAGCTGTAAGAGTGTTTCTGAAAGATTTTCGGGTTCAGAAAGTTCTGGCTCCTGAAACTCTGCAGCCACGTATCTGCCAGTCTTTGTTATTCTCGGTGGACCAAAAAGAAACGGAATTTCGATAGAGGCGACTTCTTGACCACGGAAATAGAGTCTTAAAACGTTGTCAGAGGTCAATTTCCCAATCGCCGTTGCCTCAACGTCTTCCTTCTGGAAGATTGAGAGAACGCGATCCAAATTTTCGGGAGGCACGGTCAGAAGCATTCTCTCTTGCGATTCTGAAATGTAGACTTCCCATGGAGCTATCTCGGGATATTTCAATGGAACTTTGTGAAGGTCAACAATGGCCCCACAACGAAATCTGCTTGCAGTTTCGCCGATGGCAGACGAGAGCCCTCCCCCTCCTAGATCTGTGGTCGATGAGCCCAAACAGAGATCCCGTATTTCAATCAGCGCTCGTTTCAGTTTCTCTTCCTCGATGGGATTGGCAATCTGAACCGATGGCCGAGACACCTCTTCTGATTTTTCTGTCAGTTCCGCGGATGCAAAAGTCACACCGTGAATTCCATCTCGGCCTGTTTTTCCGCCTGCCAAAACTATCAGGTCGCCGGTTTTCGCGTTTTTCCTGAATTTCTTGAACGGGAGTAACCCGACGCATCCACAGTAAACAACAACGTTACCCGTGTAGCTTTCGTCAAAATAGACAGCGCCGTTCACCGTTGGAATACCCATGTTGTTTCCGTAGCTGCCGATACCACCAATTACACCCATGTACACGTACTTCGGATGTTTGACCCCTGGTGGCAGCTTCCTGTAGTCAAAGTCTAGCGGTCCAAAACCCAGGACGTCCGTGCAGGCGATGGGATCTGCCCATACGCCTAGTATGTCCCGGATCACACCACCTGTTCCTGTTGCTGCGCCTCCAAAAGGCTCAACAGCAGACGGATGATTGTGCGTCTCGACCTTTATCGCGATTCCATAGTTTCTGTCAAATTTGACGATGCCGGCATTGTCTTCAAAGACTGAGAAGCACCAATCTGGTTTGATCTTTTTAAATGGTTTAGAAATGTAGGTCTTGAACAATCCGTCGATTTCTTTTCCACGAAAGTTGACTTTTCCTTTGAAGGTTTTGTGGCAACAGTGTTCCGACCACGTCTGGCCAATAGTTTGCAGCTCAACATCTGTGGGATTTCGTCGTTTCTCTGCAAAATACTCTTTTACAGATCTCATTTCTTCGAGGTTCAACCCGACTCCAAGCTTGCTGCTGATTTCCATTAGCCGCCTATCGACCGCCTTGTTGAGGTCAACTTCGAAAAGAGAGAAAGGGACTCTTCGCCTGATGAAGATGCTTGAGGTCATCCTTTTTCCTCAATCGTGATCAGGTAATCGTCCTTTGTTGGGTTGGCGAGGAGTCTCTTACACATTTCTTCAGCCCTCTTCTTGGCTTCAGCGCTCGTTGTAGCTTGAATAAGGATTGCATAGACCTTACCTACGTTTACAGTTTCAACCTTGTAGCCTAGTTCTTTTAGAAGTTGAGCTGTGGTTTCGCCTTCTGGGTCGCTGTGTCCAGGTTTGAGTGTGACTTCAATTCTCAGCCGATATTTCATAGGCTAGACTTGATGGTGAGCGAATTTAAACGCTTTTGCCGTCATTGGAGCAAAGCGTCAACTCAAGATGATTCGCTTTTCTTTGTGGAAAACCTTGATGCCTTTGGAACCCGTGACGCGTCCTATCTGCTCCGACATTACCCCAGCTCTTGCCAAGACATCCAGGGCTTCATCTCTTTCCCCTTTATCCACAATCACCGCGAATCCCCACCCCATATTAAATGTCTTGAACATCTCGGTGTCAGTAATCGCGCTGCCGAGTTCTGAGGCCGTGCGCTGAATCAATGCAAAGATTGGTTGTGGCTTGAAGTTGCTGAACTCAAACCCTATTCCCGGCGAGAATTTTCTAAGATGATCAAACTTCAAGTATGCATCGCCGGTGATGTGGACTGCCCCCTTGACCTTGACTCCATTTGCGAGTTGAAGGACTGGTTTGGCATAGATTGTAGTCGGCTCCAAGACTTCGCCCGCGACACTTTTTTCCCATCCCGTTGGAACAGTATCATGAGCATATTTCCCGCCCCATTCTTTGAAGAGCAATCTTCTAACAAGGGAGATGCCGTTACTGTGAACGCCTGAACTTCTCAGACCGATTATTGGGTCTCCAGGTTTGATGTTTTTACCTCTCACGATCTTTTCCCTGACAACTTCGCCTACGGCGCCGCAGACCATGTCGAATCCTTTGTTCGAATGCAGACCTTTTATCAGGTCGCCGACATCTCCGATCTCGCCTGCAGGGACGATGCACTCTGCTTCTTGGGCTCCTTTAACTATGCCTTTAAGCCATTCCTTCACTAGAAAGGGATCAGAGATTTGAGCGTGAATATTGTCCACAACCGCTAATGGTTTCGCACCAGATCTGATGACATCATTTACAACCATTGCGACGCTGTCTATTCCGATTGTGTCGTATTTTTCAGCCAGTTGCGCGACGAGCACTTTGGTGCCGACGCCCTCAATCTGCACATCCAAATATCTATCATGGAACGGGAACAATCTACCATAAGGAAGTTCAAGGACCTTGCCGAACCTACTGAACTCGTAAGTCTTCTTTAGGCTGCGCAATGCCTTTTTTGATTCAGCCCTTAGGTTTCTGTCGACTCCGGTTTGGGAGTAGGAGATTCTTCGGGTCAATCAGCTCATCTCACTCCAAGTCTAGTTGATCCTCAACTTATAAAACATTGATAGGTCGACGAGTTTGTACTCATTGCTTCAAACTGCAGACCCGAAAACAGAGAAATTTGGAATACACTATAATGATGCTGAGTTTATGTAAACTTTGACCGCGAACTCGACGTGCATCATTCGGGTCTTAGAGCATGTTGGTACACAATGGCTGGTTGCTTTGTCTCATTTTCAGAAGCCAAGAACATGCTTAACAGCACGTAATATTGCCTTAAGTACGCTACACCCCTCTCACTTGCGCGGTACATAGGCCGTCCAGCCATCAGGTATCGTTCCATAAAACCTATTTCCGTGAGGGAACTCAAAAACTTGTCAGCCTGACCGCAGTTTATGCTTGCATGCTTCATTATGGAGAATTTAGGTTGTCCGCAGTCCTTGACGGCTTCAACCATGAGAGCGACTATTTCAAAATGACTCCGATATTTCTTGCCCAATGGAAAGCCACTCAAACGATACCTTTTTTGAAGAGGGATATAGGATAAGCTGCGATCAACAATGTACTTCTCCATCTGGCTCACCATTCACTATATTAGTGTTAATGAATGACTTAAGCCGTTTTTCTGTAGACTGAGTTGAAAAGGTAAACAGAACAGTTGAAAGAGTTGACAGCCATGATCTTTCGACGCGACAGATTTATTACGTGGTCAATTGACACTATTGAATTAGGGAAAACACGTTGTCTCAACGTCGCCTTTCGCCTAGCGAGGTCAAGTTCCTTGAGGAAGCTTCCAAAGCCGAATGCGTCAATGGCAGCATTCGTCTTCGAGAGGGAGAATACCAATTTAATCTAGTCAATGCGATCGTAGCTTTCGAATTGGAATTGACGTTTCCTGATGTCAAAGACTTGATAAGAAAACTGTGGGGAGAAGAGAAGGCTAATGACCTACAGTTTGTGCGTAAGGTTCAAACTATCTTGAAGAAAATGGAAAAAGGGAACATAGTCCGAATCTTGCCAAAAAAGAACCCATGGCAACTCCAGAGATACGCAGTGTCAAGTTTCAAATTCCAGGACAGCGACAAAAGCCTCGTTACACTAGCTACTGATCAACAGATTAAACAGATGAAAGATCTACTTCATTCTGTTGTAACCCACCAAGAAAAAGGTAACAGAGGAAACATCAAAGCCTTCACACTCGCATTCATAGCAGTCGTATCCTACGCTGTCCTCCTGGCGGCTCTTCTTCAACCGACGATCAACCCAATTGTGTTTGTCTCAGGACTGTCCATCGCCATCTTATGCTCCCTGATGCTGGGCAAAACTCTTGGCGAAAGATGGTGAGACACGAAAAATAGCCGTTCAAACATCTATTGGATACAGATGTGATCACCTTGAAAAAACATGTTTCGATCCTCATAATCAGTCTTTTCATGCTCTGGTTTTTCTCTTATAATACCTCTAGAAACAACATTCAGTGGGGAATAGCTTCTGCAGAGAACGGAACAATAATTCACGTTCCTCTCAATTTCACATCGATTCAGGCAGCGGTGGACAATGCCAATTCAAGCGACACAATAATAATATCGCCTGGAATCTATGCAGAGAATCTGATAATTAACAAGAGTTTAACAATGATCGGTGAGGACAGAGACACGACTATCATTGACGGACTAAGCGCTGGAGACGCGATTTCCATCAGGAGCGATTCCGTGACTATTAGGAGCTTGACAGTCATGAGCAACAGTATGGGCATCAGAGGGAACGCGATAGTTGTTGACAACCATGGAGATATCATCGTAGATGATACGAAGCTCGCAGGCAGCTATTACGGGCTTTCGCTTGCCTTCTGTTCTTACAGCGTCTTTTCGGATAACATCATAATCGACAACACAGTCGGAATTGAGCTCATAAATACTAATAACAATGTTTTTTCAAACAACACGATTTCCGGCAATCAACAAGGCATTGCGTTCGACTATATCAACGATCACAACGTGTTTTTCGGAAACACGCTTTCAAACAATGGAGAAGGAGCTGTAATTCGGCAATATAGTAGCGGTAACTCTTTCTATCACAACAATTTTCTGGACCAAATCACCATAGAACCTGATGCATCAAATAACTGGATCCAGAACGGCGAGGGCAATTACTGGAGCAGTTACAAGGGTCAGGATTTCTACTCGACCCAGAATGAAACTGGAAGCGACGGAATTGGAGACGAACCGTATAAAATAGACGAAAATAACGTCGACGACTACCCCTTGATGGGAGCCTTCTCGGGGTTTGCCGTTGCCCAGCAAAATGGAACCTACACTATAGACATAATTAGCAATTCAACGATATCAAATTTCAGGTTTGAAACTGGAAGAGAAACTGGAAACAAGATGATCACTTTCAGTGCAAATGGACAAGCAGTAACAAATGGTTTCTGCAGAATGATGATTTCAACACCTCTGATGGACTATCCATATACTATTGTCATCAATCAGGGTCAGGCAGAGCCGTCCCTGTTGAGTGCTTCGAACGTGACAAACGCCTACCTCTACTTTACGTACCCCGATGAAAACCAGACGATTACAGTAATTTCATCCAATGCCTTGCAGATATACAATTCACTGCTTGACAAGTACAATAGTCTTCAAAAAGACTTCGCGAGTTTGAACGCGACGTACCAAGGGCTCTTGTCGAATTATAACGAATCATTGCAGGCACTGTTGAACAACTTTAATCTAATGCTCGGCAACTTGACCCAACTTCAGAATAGTTATCTAGATTTGAACTCCTCCCTCCAGAATAGCCTGAGAGAACAGTCAAACGGCTTGGAGAACATGCGTAACCTTGCATACGTGTTTGCGGCAATGACGGGAGCTTTTCTGATAACGACTGCGTATCTTTCCACAAGAATTCATGCTTCGAAAGAACCTAAAGTTCCCGTCCCCGAATAATACGAGTGAAAGCGACTTTTCGCCATTGGAATCCCCAGAGCAAGGGATAAAAGTCTAGCCTATCACACTGTTTTCCGCGTTGTTCTCGTAAAACAGGCGGTCGTAGTCTAGCCTGGCTAGGACATCGGCCTCCCACGCCGACGACCCGGGTTCAAATCCCGGCGACCGCATTTCTCGTTCAGACTCCAACGTCTCGGTGTTTAAGTATCGGAGATAAAGAAAAAGATGGAGAGAGATATTTTACTCGTGCTGGCCGAAATGGTTCGCTAGTATTATAGCATCATAGATGTCGATCAAATCGTCTGCTTTCAGGTCTGCGTTGGGGTTCCATTTTGGACTCCCTGTCAATGCGTTGAATGCATTTGCCAGCAGTATCGCATCGAATATGTCGACTATTCCGTCTCCGTTGATATCGCCAGGTATTACAACCTTGATGATTCCGTCGGTGTACGTATTGTCTGCAACGTTGACCTCGCTCGGAACGGGTGCTGCATAGGCGCTTATTATGTAGTTGCCATGAATCCAACCTGTTGTGTTCCATCTATACGCCAGTTCTGTTTGGGCACCTGGTGCCAGTCCTATCACAATCTGAGTGTCTACTGCCGTAGCGTTTGCGAAGAGTGTGACGTTGAAAGTCTCACTGAAGTTGCCATTGTTCAACACGGTAACATTTACTTTCACGAATGAATTGTCAGGCACAGTGGGCATTGGTTTGCAACCATCTTTCGAAGTCTTGATGTCTGTGACAGCAACATCATGAATGCCCATGGGTGAAGTGACTACTGCAGACTCGATTATGGCAAACATGCCTGGCACAGGGAAGTTAACGAGCGTCAGGTTTCCGCCGGGGCAAGGTGGTAGCGGTGGACTGACCCACGTAACATTGTATATATCTTGTGAAACGTAAGCAGCGTCGTTGTGAGTTGTATATGGCGGTTCCGGTGGCATGTGTACATGTGGAATCGGTATGCGTCCTTCTGCTATAAGCCCTGTTTCAAAGGCGTCTCTAATCGGATCGCTTATCGCTATCTTGCTGTCTTGTGAATTGACACCTGCAACCGTCACGAAGTGACCGTCTTCTCTGTACCACTCCGTTCCAGTCCATATCCAGTAGCCGATGCTTAGAACAACGTCTTGACATTTCTCAACCTCTTGTTCTATGTACTCGAAGGTTGGTGTGTTTACGGTGTGCTCGTAGAACATGCCGGTCATTCCCAAGTTCATCGTTACGAGGTTTAGATCCAATGCGTTCACAGTGTTGTCCGCTGCTGGTGGGTAGGCGGTCGTTACAGGAAATATGTCGGCTGCCATGTTCCAGTTTGGAGCGCCAGGCACACTTCCCATCGCATTGTTGACAAGCGTGAGATCTGTCTGGTCTACGATTCCGTCGCCGTTCACATCTCCCAACGGGTTTACACCTGACCATGAAAGGTAGTGGGTGATACCAGCTTCGCTGTCAACGACGTTTGTGCCTGAATGGACTATTCCTGTTCTTCTTCCATCACAGTCCATCAGGTATGCCAAGTGTTCAATCAGTGGAGGGACGTTCTGTTTGTCATGGTCGTCCCATGCGCCGTATGCTTTTACCAGTGGGAATCCGTCGCTGATCGTTGGGGGTGGAATCGTGTTTGGCTCGAATTCTGAGTCTAGCCACCATAATGAATTGGCGATCGCCGCGGGTGCGCAATGACTCCATTTGCCGATGTTGTCAGTCCAGTTGTAGGTACCCCACTGTCTTTCGTCAAAGTCTGGCACTCCGCTTGGAGCGTAGTCTGAGTACGAGGGCTTGTAATACCATGGATCTGGCGGTGTATAAGGTTCCGCTGTAACGCTCCAAGGTGGAATTGCGGGATTGCCGAGTAGAGGATCGATGCTGTCGATATGGAACCAATAGAAATCGTTCACCCCGTTCCAGTTATCGATGTGGAACTTGACGCCGCTCCATTCTGGAGGATCGATTATGTTCCACCATGAGCAGATGTCGGGATGCCACCCAGTTGGGCCGAGAATCTTGAAAGTGTCGCACGCAGTGATCGTTGGGATCTTTTTCTCGAGGACTATTTGGTATGTGACGAAGAGGGGAAGAGGCTGCGGAACCACGTCGTCGATATGAACGATTGTTCCATCAGAATAGTCAACGTGAATCTCGTAACCTCTCAGCACACTTGGCTCTATGATTTCATACCAGTCGCACTGCACCGGCACGAGACCTGTTGGATTTTCCAAGATCCTGAGGGTGGTGCATGGTTCGAACCGTGTGATCTTCCGCTCGGCTGTCACTTGGTATGGCGGAGGTGTCGTGAAGTTGAAAGGTCCAGGTACGACTGCGTCGACATGGAAAGTCCCAAAGGTCTGATCTATAGTGTCTACATGGAACTCATAACCGAGGTAGCCTGCCGGGGACACTATCTCCCACCAAGTGCATGGTTCAGGAAGGTTCGCTGGGTCTGTGAAGTAAGAGTTGCAGGGCTCAATCTCGCCTACCTTCTCTTCTGCAAGAACTGAGTACGGCCACGGGAACATGAGCGGTGTCACTCCTATCACCTCGTCGACATGGAACATGCAGCTGCCATTGTTGTAGTCTACATGGAATTCAACACCTTTCCATTGTTGAGGCTCAAGCACTTCCCACCAGCTGCAGGCTGGCGGATCATATTCGTAAGGCTCGTAAACCCAGAAGATATCGCACGGATCGATCGAGTCGATCTTCAGCCAAGCCGAGTACGGTCCGGGCCACTGTGGAAGGAATGGCCCCGGATACATTTCGTCGATGTGGAACCAGTCTGGTCCGACTTCGTCTATGTGGAATTCAAACCCCGTCGGGTGGCCCGCTGGGTCTAGAATCTCCCACCAAGAGCAGGGAACTGCTTGAGGCGGAAGCGCACCAACTACTATGCCAACGTAGCAAGGTTCAAGACTCGGGTTTCCTGCAGGCATGAATTGCATGTAGACCGTCGTTATGAAGCTGATCTTGTTTCCCGTGGTGAAGGTAACTGATGTCCCAGAAGTCAGGTTCAGCGTTTTGCCCGAGGTGAAGGTCATGTTCGTCTGTCCGAATGGCAGTTGATCCATTATTTGGTTTGTAGATGGATTGGATTCTCCGTTCATTGACACTGCTACAAATGCGCTTGTCATTAAGCTCAAGAATATTAGGATACATAGAAACGGTGGACTAACTAATCTAATGGTTTTCATTTTTTTCTCCTTTCTCCTTTTTTCTAGTGAATTTTCGCTAGAAACGGAATAATATTAACGAGTTTTGGCCTTTTAAGCTTGCTGTAAGTAAGTTCTATTGTCCGATCGGGACATTCTCTAAGCCTGGAGTCTCTTTCTCATGCCACTTGCTGCTACAACTGTGCATAACACCATAACAGTGAGAAATGCTATTGGAAGCAAAGCCGAGGAGTATTCTGGGATTATCATTACTTCGTGACGCGTGAGCATGTAACGAACGTATATCCATCTGCTGTTTCCGTCATCGCGCAGGGTGTAGTTTACGTAGGGGGGCGTTTCATCGTCAACAGTTACATAGTAGGTCTCGTTCATCAAGGAATGAGGGATTCTGATCCTGCAGAAGCCAGCTGTTTGGGTGGCGGTGGCGTTGGACACGTGCATGAGGATAGTTACATTAGACCCGAGGCAGGCGAAGTCTTCGATCACAGAATCGGAGACCACATCTATAGACTGATTGACATAGCCTGCAAACGATGAGAATTGGCCCATCAAAGGATAGTTGTCCCGTTCAGTGCCAAAAGTGTAGGTTGAATCGGCCATCCCGTCATTATTGAGGTCTAAATTCTGGTGACGAGACCAATAATTGCCTTCGAAACCGTTGTCCCAGAGTGTACCCGTCAACTGTACGATGAATGGATTTGTGTTGTTGATAAAATTATTGTGAAAAATACAGTTGCCGGTGAATTCCGTACTGCCGGGCATCGCGGCGATCATTCCGTCGTAGCGATTGTCGAATATTATGTTCTCAACGATCATGTTTTGCATGCACGGCGAGTAGAGCCGGATACCTTGGTCACTATTGAAAAGCCTATTCTTGGCGACAATGCAGCCTGTGGCGTTCTCAAGATGAATTGCGCCGACTCGGACCGAAACGTTGTTTCCTGAGACGGTGCAATTGAGCGAGTTTTCAACTCTGATCCCATACATTGTAACTCCGCCTTCTGGAGGGCTTTCTATGATATTTTCAAGCACCAATGAATTCCGTGAATAGTTCAGTCTTATGTTGTGGCAAACGTTGTAGAAACTGTTGTCAGTGATGCTGCAATTATCAGCGTTATATACGTAGACTCCTTGCATGGTCCATCCGTAGCCGCTGTTCCGCAGTGTGAAGCCGTTGATTGTGACGTTGCTGGCAACCACGGTAATGATTGTGCCGCTATTGCCCCCATCAACAAACGTGACATTGGCACCTGCGCCTACGAGCGTTATCGTCTTGTTAACCAGTACATGCTCGAAATATATCCCCGCTGGGACTCGAACCGTGTCGCCGTGGTTTGCCTCATTTATCGCATCTTGAATCGTCGAGAAATCTCCACTCTGCGCGACTCGCGAACTCTGACCGAAAGCAAAAAGAAGCATAGACATTAGAATGGCCAATGAATAGCAGAGAAACAAACATCTTTGTCGGTTGATCTTTTTCACCTTTCATTTCCACGTATTCTCATTGAAATTTGTATCCTCACTCAAAAATATGAACGTTCCGTTGTCCGTGAAATATGAAACGTGAATTCTGATTCGTGAAAAGGCACGTTTATGAACTTGGCTATAGAAGTGATTCTCGACGAGTCGCAACTATTAGAGGGAGAGAAACGGATTCAAACGCTGGAAGAAAACCATTGCTGGTATCTATTGTATTCATAACACTTTGCGTGAGCTCCAATTCGCTATTGGCCCGATCGGCTCCCTCAACGTCCTCACCCTATATTGCGACAGAGGAGTTTCGCTGGTCGAATTTCCCGTTGAAAGTCTACGTTGACATGAACGATTGGAGCACACCAGATTACGCAGTTGCCACTCGTGAAGCGCTTGACGACTGGGTAAAAGGCATATGGAACTACACACAAACCTACAACGACACCTCACTACCCGCAATAAACTACCTGCTTTATGTGAGCGACGTTAATGCAACGCATGACTATGACGTCTATTTGACCTTTACCGCAGACAACATACCCCCGAACTCGAATACTGTGGGATTGACGACTTACAGTTGGGATGCCCTCACACATAATCCAATAGGTTCTATAACCATAAACATAACCACGGTATCTGCCACCGCGACGAAACTGTTTGTAAAGAACGTTGTAATGCATGAATTCGGGCATGTACTTGGTTTAGGACATGCCTCATCGTCAGCCACATCGAACGGACCCGAACTGATGTACTATACCTCGTCCAAGAATCAGATTGTCTATCCTTCAACTCTCGACGTGTACGGTTTAACGATGCTCTACGCGGGCAAGTTTGACCAAAATGTTCAGCTACCAGATTCTATCCCATACGTCATGTTGGCTGAAGGAGCTATTCTTCCGCCAGAAACGAACTTTTGGGAAGATTATAGACCCTACTTCCCCATCCTAGGCATCTTGGCACTGATCATAATTGCAGCAGCAGTGCTGGGCCAACTTACAAAAGAGAAGAGACACGACAACGTCCTAGAGCCTCCTCCGCCACCGACACCCGACGGATAAGACTGACTTCTGGCTAAACACCGAAGCCCAACAATAGTAGAAAAACAAGGAGTGTGTCTCGGTTGGTGCTCACTCCGTTTTTTCAAATTGGTCCTTCGCGGCTCCGCATATCGGACAGACCCAGTTGTCAGGAAGCTCATCGAATGAGGTTCCTGGCTTTATCCCCGAGTCGGGGTCGCCGATTTCGGGGTCGTACACGTAGCCGCAAATTGTACATTTGTATTTGTCCATTCTCCTAACCTCCCGTGCTGCTTCTGTTTTCGAGTAAGTTGGAGCCGAACTCGGTGTGGTTCCTCGTTTCACTTCGTGATAAAACGCGTATGTCATCGGTTCTTCACCGTTAAGTATGTCGGCGTCAACTACTTTGCCTACAAAAAGTGTGTGAGTGTCAACTTCGATTTCTTGGGTTACTTCGGCTTCCAAATAGGCAACCGAGTTATCGAGAACAATGCGTGTGCCAGTTCTGCCTATTTTGAAGTTAACGCCTTCAAACTTGTTAGTTTCTCTTCCAGTCCTGAAACCGAAACCGCCGATGAATCTCAGCGGCGTACTCTTGGCAAGAGCAGATATCGCAAAAATTCGGCTCTGTTCGATCAACTCATGGGTGAAGTTTTGTTTGTTGATGCACACGGCCACTGTCTCTGGTTCTGATGTTACCTGAAAGATTGTGTTGGCAATTTGACCGTTGCATTTTTCCCTTCCAGACGTGACGATATACATTCCATAACTAATCTTGTGTAGGGCTTCCAGATTCATTCGTCAGCCTCCAACTATCTGCATTTTGGCTCGTTGATTCCGAAAGAACATTCATGGTCGAAATATTTAAACGCAAACGCAACAAGGTCGAATTTTCGACTCTCTTTCTGAGGAAATCCTCAGGTCCTTATCGATCTTAGAGGACATCTCTCAAGAATATGAACAATCTGAAAGTCAGTGCAAAACTAGTCTGCTGCACACAATACTATTTCGTTGGTCGCTGTCTTTTTCCCTTGAATTCTTGAGCTATGATCATTGTAGACGTCAGTACCACGCCCTGCACTTTTCGTATTTTGTCAGCGAGAAAATCTTCCAGAAGATGCAAGTCTTTCACTGTTATCTTTGCGATGACATCGTATTCGCCATAAGTTATACTTGCCTCTTGGACCTCTTCCAGTTCTGCGAGTTGTTTACTGACCTCTTTTTCCATGCCCGAGTTGACTTTGAAAAGCACGAATGCTTGAACTTCTACCATTCCCGTCTCTCCAATAACCGAATTCATCTGTTGTCTGCGCTTAATTGCTTTACGATTTATGGGTGAAAGTTTGTGAAACAGAGGGACAGCCGCCTCGTCAGTTTGCCGCAGGATTCCGAGGTATTCGGAGAACTCCTTTTCTTCCGATCCTGAGCTGTCTCTCGCCCTTGAATGTTGACACGCTCGCATTTTCGATCTCTACGGTGTCTCCAACAGAAACAGTGCCAATTTGTTCGTTCCACAAGCAGAGTTTGATTTTGCCGCTCTCATCTGAGACCAGGGCGTTTGCGACGTTCGCTACGTTCCCGAATCTAGTTACAACAGGCGATGGCTCTGAAATCTCGAGAATCTTCGCCTTTAAGTTAATCTTCTTCATTCCCGCCCTCAAGTCTTTGACCTGAAACGGCTGCATTTGTCCATTTTCCTTTGCACCGCGTCTGGTTGATAAGCTAGATCTTCTTGCGTCTTTGATCGGGTTGGTCCGCTCCATCAGAAATTCTCTGGATACAGGAAACTGGGCGACAACCTTGGGACCTTTCGTTATTAAAAGGACTATTCCGTCTTTCTTCTCTTTTCGGCATTCGATTGAAAGGCTTCCGCATGTAGATTTTTGACTCTTTCCAGCTGAGATGAGTGCTTCGTAAAACTTGTCAGCATCGACTTCGTATTTCATGCTTAGAAACGCAAGGTATTCACTTGAAGACACTTTGTTCCGCATCTCGCCTTACTACCCTTCTTGTTAGCGTGAATTGAGGTCCAGCCTAATGTCGCCCTACCCATTATCTTAGGAGATAGACTTCTGACCTTTACAGTCGTTTCCTGGAATGACACGTTCGTTCCTATTTGACGAATTTCAGGGGGTGCCTCTTGAATCTCTTCTTGCAGGTGACGCTGCAAAAATGATACGTTTCACCGTCAAATGTGATTTTGAATTTGGAAGTCTTCTCATCTAGAACTATGCCGCATACAGGATCCTTGGGCAAAGTCGGAATCTTAACCTCAAGGAAGAATGTGCCTTCTGCTTATTATTAATAGTGGTGAAAAAAGAAAAAGTTGGTGGAACGAAGTTGAGATGTTAGCTTGTGAGCTTAATATCTTCGGGGCGGTCTTCGCTTAGCGTAACATTCTTGGCAGTAGACTGGTCTGCTTCCGTCTGGTTTGAACGGAACTTCACATTCCTTTCCACATTCGGCGCAAACAGCCTTGTGCATCTCTTTTCCATACATTTACTACTTCAACTCCTGTTCTGTTGAGTGCAAAAACGGGTTTTCTTGCACGTTTCTTCTAATTGTGAGGGTTGATTTAAGTTTATTCGTTTACCAGCGCAGTCTTGCCGTTCCAAGGTAAGATACCGGGCTCCGTTGACTCATGTCGACAGAAGATTCTGACTCTTTCATTTCCTGAATCTTCGTCTTGGTCAAAGCTCTTATGTTGTTGAAATCCGACAGTTCACCGTAGCTTACGAGAGTTATTGCTGTTCCTTCACCGCCCATTCTGGCGGTTCTTCCGATTCTGTGGAAGTAAACCAACGCTTCGAGCGGCACATCATAATTTATTATATGGGTGATTCCTTGAATGTCTAACCCTCTTGCAGCTACGTCAGTTGCGACCAGGAATTTCAGCTTTCCTTTTCTGAACGAATCGGTTACGAAATCTCTCTGTGGCTGGGTCAGTCCGGCATGTAGGGGCTTTGCATCGTACCCTCGGTCTCTCAACTTTTCGGCCAGTATGCTCGTGTCAGATCTAGTTTTGCAGAAGATAATCGCGCGCTCTACGTGGTTCTCATTCAGAATGCTAAATAAAACCTCAAGCTTGTCATACGGGTTTACGACCATATAGTATTGGTTCATCTGTGTGAGGGCTATTTCATCCTTGCTCACAAGTATCTTTTCGGGGTTTTTCATGTACCTGTTGCATATCCTCATCACTTGCTCGTCGATCGTCGCGGAGAAAAGGCTCGTCTGCCTGTTCGAGGGTACTTTCCTAAGTATGTATTCGATGTCCTCTATGAAACCCATGTCGAGCATTCGGTCGGCTTCGTCGAGCACGACGAATCGTGCGAAGCCCAGATTGAGAATGCGTCTTTCAAGCAGGTCGATTATTCGGCCTGGAGTTCCGACAACGATCTGGACGCCGCCTCTCAATGCATGAACTTGTCTTTCAATTGGCTCTCCGCCGTAAACGGGCAACACTCGGACTCCTACGTATTTTGCGAGTCTGCGAATGTGGTCTGCAACTTGCACGGCAAGTTCACGAGTCGGCACCAAGACTAGACCTTGGACTTCTCTGGTCTCTGAGTTCGCCTGTTCAACCATTGGAATTCCGAAGGCTGCAGTCTTGCCAGTTCCTGTTTGTGCTTGACCGATAACGTCTTTGCCTTGAAGCAAAGGGGTTATGGCTTGAGCTTGAATTGGAAAAAGGTCCGTGAATCCAAGCTCTTCTATACCTTTCATGACCTCCACGCTTAGTGGCAAGTCCTTAAAGGATTGATTTTGCATATTCTATACATCTCCTGCCACAAAAATTGTGCATGCATTTTCCAAAAGCTTTCAGAAGCTTCGTTAGTTACATGAATTAATGTGACGAATCTTTTAAACATCAATCTTGGATAAAAAGGTTTAGCATCATTAGCATGGAAACGACGCCACAGCTGAAGGCTGCTTCCGTTAGAAAGCATCCTAGAATAGGTCTAGTCCATAGGATTCTGCTCCGGCAACGGAATTCCGCGCGTCATCAAGCCGATTCGGTCCTGCGATGGTAACATGACATACGTCATGCTCATGGGCTTTTTAGTCCGAAACTTGACAAAAACATCTTCGTGACAAATTTCAAAAACCCCAACTAGAATACTATCCCTTTATGAAAGAGAAGTTAGTGAGATGTTGGAATACGACCAACCCCCTCTACATTAAGTACCACGACGAAGAGTGGGGCATGCCTCTGCATGACGACAAGAAACTGTTTGAACTGTTGGTTCTGGAAAGCTTTCAGGCAGGGCTAACATGGGAGCTCATACTCAAGCGACGGGAGGCTTTGAGGAAGGCTCTCAGCAATTTTGAACCAGGAAAAATAGCCAAGTACACCGAGAAAGATGTGAAACGACTGTTGAATAATCCTGAAGTGATTAGAAACAAAGCCAAGATAGAAGCCACAGTCAACAACGCACGTAAGTTCAGCGAAGTCAAGAGGGCTTTTGGTACGTTTGACGCGTTTATCTGGAGTTTCGTCGGGAAAAAACCAATCGACCACGCTCTGAAAGACTATTCAAATCTTCCGTCAGAATCGGAGGAATCCAAGGAGATGAGCAAGGAACTCAAGAAAAGGGGATTCAATTTTGTTGGACCAACGATCTGCTATTCATTCATGCAAGGAGCTGGTCTAGTCAATGATCATTTGGTTCACTGCTTCAGGTATAAGCAGATCAGGAAATCGGCGACCAAAGACAGGACAAAAAATCGATGACTTCGGAACAACCTTAGGTGATTGGTGAACTAAAGAGAGCCAAAGGTTAGATCCGAGGACAGAAATTGGGGTTGGTTTCAATCTCTAGTATTTTATGCTTAGGTAAAGTAGTACGCCTAGAGCGCCAAGTGTAAACAGATCTGGCAACATTGCAAACGGACCCAAGCCAAAGGGTCGAAAGCCGAAGACCCAAGTGACAAAGGGGTTAGAAGCGAGGGCATTGAGTAGAAACACGCCTGAGAATATTATCAGTCCAACTGTGAACTCAGAGCGTGTCTTGCGATAAATGTTGATGTACGTGAGCAAAAGGAAGATTAACAGTGTCACGTTTATCGTGGACACGACGGTTTTTATCGTATAGAATAATTCTATGTCGCCGAAAACTTCCATCGGGGGTCTTTCGTGAGGTTCAAAAGGATACAAGGGAAACCAAATAGTCGTTGTGGCCCAGAGGGCTGCCAGTATGGCCACGACTACTAATGTTACCAGAATCAACCAATTTCTCGCGTTCTTATTCATTTGCTTGCTCATCTTGTTTCCTTCCTTTTCTACTTTTTCCAGATTTTGTTCATAATCTCTTCGAACTGTGCATAGTTATCTTCCATTGCTTGAGACACAAAGTACGTTTTGCCGTACCCTTCTCCAGCGGAGGTGATCAGCCGGTTTTTTTCAAGTACTTCGAGATGGTGTCTTATAGTTCTGTAGTCCATGCCAAGAAGAGTGGCCAACTGGTTTGCATTCTGCGGAGTCTCCTTTAACGTAGTGATAATTCTGGCACGGGTCACGCCTCCTCTGGTACCCGCGATCAGCCATCCAAGTACATACTTGAACGGACGCGCGCTGGCAGACATCCATACCACTCCGCATGAGTTGGAAGTTTCGTTAAACCTATTTGGATTGGGGTAATAAATGTGTCCCTGAATTCTCGACGTCAGACTGGGTGCAAATTAGGGGTGAAATAGGGGGAGATTCTGAAAAACTCCTTAATAATCCGCGGTCATCGATGGTTGTTGGAGGTTGGAAATAGGTCGTAAAACCGCCATCATTCCTCAAAAGGAGCTCGTAAGGGTCCGGAAGGCCGAAGATTATTCTTCCCTTTCTTTCTCCTTTCTCCTTTCAGCCGTTCGGGCCTTTGCGAGAAATCAAGAAGAATCGGCGCAATCTGGAAAGAAGCAAGGAGGAGAATTTGTTGATTAGAGCAAGAAAATTGAGTACAAAATTCGAATGCATGACCACGGTGGGGAGGCGGTTTGTCCGCAAGATCAGAGTTGAAGCCTTGAGGATTTTGCGAGACGTGGCGCGGGTTTTTAGGATCATGGTCTTTCTTCACTCTGCGAAGGATCTTTCATCTGTTCTCAAGCTCTACGGTGCAGAAGACCCTTCTTTAGCCCATTGAAGAACGTCAGATTTCAGTATTCAAGAGAAGATGAAATTGGGTCTAATTCTGGAAAACTCTTTAATAGTTTGCGGTGTCGGGGTCAGATGCAACACAGGTGGATGAATTGGGTGCCTTCACTAGGGCAATCAGGAACATGTCGAGAAGGAAAATTAGGGCGCTGTTGGTGATAGTTGCCCTCGGCTTTTCCATGGCAATCATGGTTTCAATTCCCGCGGGCATCATTGCAAGCCAAGAAGCCGCGCAGGCTATGACTGCGAATTTCAATAGCACGATGACAACTATGCAGGAACAGATCAACAAGACGGCTACGCTGATAGAATGTCAGACTTCTAGACAAGGCAATTTCTCTGGCGGCCCAGGTGGATTTGCGTTTGGGGGGTCGGAGCAACAGCAGACCTATGTGGAGGAATCCGTTGCCGATGAGATTCGTTCTATTAGCGGTGTCAAGGACGTTGTGGAATTCCTCACAGTGTCTCATCCAAAGAGACAACTTCGGAAACAATAAGTGGATTTGGAGGAAGAACCTTCACGATTTCCAGACCTGTCTATACGATTACGGGTGTTACCCTGAATTCCTCTTTCATAGACGACTATTCCATACTGCCAACCAACATAACGGCCGGCAGAAACCTGCTCCAAAATGATACCGGAGTTGTTCTTTTGAATTCAAACCTGACGGCTTATTTCGGAGTAGGAGTTGGTGACAAGGTGGAAATTTACGGGGAGTCTTTTACGGTCGTCGGAATCTATGACGAGGCAGGTCAGGGACAGCTTGAAACAAGAAGCGCATACATGAACATAACTGACGCGCAGACAATGGCGGGCCTCACGGGGAATGTTAGCAGGCTTGACGTGTACGCGGAGAACGTTTCCGACGTGGACACTATAGTCGAAGTGATAGACGCCTCGTACACGAGTCTTCAGGTCACGACTTACAAGGACCGCTTGACTCAACTGGAAAACATGCAAACCATGTACAACCAGACATTGACGAGTGCTCAGGCAACCGTCAGTCAGACGGAGACAGTTGCAACCCAAGAAATCATGATTGCGGTCGTGGCAACCAGCCTCATTGTCTCGTTCGTTATGCTGTATACTGTGCGCGAGAGGACCAAAGAGATCGGTACGCTCAAGGCGATAGGCTTCAGCAACTGGAACGTGATGAGCCAGTTTATGCTCGAAGGAATGCTGCTGAGTCTCGTAGCCGGCCTGGTGGGCATCGCGATAGGAACCGTTGGTGCTCCTCTTCTGTCCGGGATTCTCCTTCCTCAAATAAGCCCGTTCAGTTCACGCGGCACCTCCCAGTTCCAGCCAGGAGCTACGAACGCCGGCAATTTTGGCAGCTTCGGAATACTCGGCGCATCGACTGTCACGGTGATCCCCAGCCTTCAAACGATGCTGATAGCAATCGGGGCGGCTGTGCTGCTCGGAGCCATGGGCAGTTTATACCCAGCTTGGAGAGCGGCGAGAACCAGACCTGCGGAGGCCATGAGGTATGAGTGAGGCTGTCCTGAGAACTGAGAAATTGTTCAAGACGTACGAGATGGGCAAGCGCAAAATTCCAGCCTTGTATGACCTGAATCTTCAGGTGAACAGGGGCGAGTTCGTTGCGATCATGGGACCGTCTGGTTCGGGCAAGACGACGTTGCTGAATGTTCTGGGCTGTCTCGACAAGCCTACTAGCGGAAAAGTAATCCTGGACGATGTTGATGCTGCAAACCTGCCGGAAAGAGAACTCTACAAGATAAGGAGAGACAAGATCGGTTTTGTCTTCCAGACTTTCAATCTATTGCCGTACCTGAATGCAGCCGAAAACGTGGAATTGCCGATGGAAAATACGAAGAAAACCAAGAGTGAGAGAAGAAAGAAGGCTCGAGAGCTACTGAAGCTAGTGGGTCTGGAGGGGCGAGAAGAGCATAGACCACAACGACTGAGCGCAGGTGAGCAGCAAAGAGTGGCGATTGCCCGAGCCCTTGCGAACGATCCCGCAATAATCCTGGCAGATGAACCCACAGGTAATTTGGATACTCAAAACAAGTATGAAATCGTCAGGTTGCTTGCAAACTTGAACATTGAACGAGGAACAACGGTCATAATGGTCACACATGATAGTCAGGTGGCTTCACACACCGAAAGGATGTTCCTTTTGAAAGATGGAAAGATTCTGAAAGAGAAACAAGGAACTCATTTGGCGAAGAAGAAGCTTATGTGTCCCTACTGCGGAAGCAAGATTCAACCCACTGACGCGAGATGCTCAAACTGCAGAAAAAGACTCTGAACTGAGAAGACATTCTCCCCTGAACAATTCTGATCAGAGCCCAAGAATCGAGCTTTCTCTAGTTTTTTGAAGATCTGAGGTCATTTCCAATCACAATTCTTTACTCATTGGACAATCATCACAATGCGTGCGCGGCAGTTCGCTTCTAGCCGACGCTCTGAAAGCCGCGGTCCAGAAGAAACTTCACTGATTCGAGAATGCTTAGGTTTTTCGCCGGATGTTTTTGATTAAGGATTATCTAATCGTCTTTGGAATCGCGGTTACCAAATCGAAAAGAGCAAAGGATAACATTCGGAACAAAATTGGGTCTAATTCTGAAAAAGAGTTTAATAATTCCAAGTTCCTGAACGATTCGGAGGTTAAAAGCAAGGCATCAACACCCCTATTCTTCGAGAAGGACTCGTCAAGATCCCCAAAGGCTGGAGTTTAATTTCTCCTTTCCTTTTTCCTTTCCCCATTCAGCCGTTATGGGCCTTGACGAGAACCGAAGAAGAATTGCTAACAAGAAAGGAGAGAAAAAACATGATTGAAACACGAGCATCAGTATCGAGGAGGTCTGCCGATGGCAGTAGAGTCTAGAGGAATCCGGTTCTCAACAACCGTCCTCGTGACGGCTATTGTCATGAGTCTGTTTGCGGGAGGATTATTGGGTTACTATGTAAGTTACCCGACGATCAGCGAAAGAATTGACAATCTTCAAACACAATTATCAAACAATCCTTCCCAAAATGTCACGTACATCTCAGGGAGCAATATAACCTATCTCTTGGATGAAAACGTCTCGCTCTCTCAGTTGTATAAGCAAGTTGAAGATTCAGTGGTTATCATAAGGGGTCTTTTGGTGCAATACGACTTTTTTGGTCGCCCCTATTATTCGCAGGTTCAGGGCTCCGGGTTCGTTTGTAGCTCTGTGAGTCGCATGGTGATCGTCACAAACTACCACGTAGTAGAGAACGCCATTAACATCACTGTCACTCTCGCAGATGGCGATGCCTATCTCGCTGCGACGCTTGGCTTTGATCCATATGCGGATCTTGCGGCACTTTCAACTGGCGCCCCGCAAGCTCAGCTTCATCCTCTGCAAATCATAAACTCTTCGACGCTTCAAGTGGGCGATCCAGTCATTGCGATAGGCACTCCTTACGGGCTAGCCGGTTCGATGACTGTCGGCATAATTAGTGCAATGGGCAGGACAATGACAGAAACGGAGACAGGAGGATATCCGATAGCCAGCGTCATCCAGACGAGTACGGCTATCAACCCTGGGAATTCAGGAGGGCCTCTGTTGAATTATCGAGGGCAGGTTATCGGGATAACCACAGCTATCGTCACTAACTCGCAAGGGTTGGGTTTTGCCATTCCATCCAACAGCATACTCCGCGAAATCGAATCTTTAGTCGTTAATGGTACATACGAACAACACCCCTCGCTGGGAGCAACCGGAACGGACATGACATACGAGATCGCGCAGGCGATGGGCACAAACGTAACTTATGGATGGCTCGTCGCAACCGCGCCAAGTGACACGGGTCTTCATGGAGGAACAAGCCAGAGCGCTATTGCGGGGAGCCTCGTGACTATCGGAGGAGACATCATTATTTCGATCAATGGAACGAGAATCACAAGCCTAGATGACCTCTCTACCTACTTGGAAGAAAACACGCAGCCAAACGAGACGATTAACGTAGGAATCGTGAGAAACAACGCATCAATGGATCTGCTGGTGAAGCTAGGAAAACGACCTCAACCAAGCACGACCTAGCAATATTATCGCGAATATTCTAATCAAGAATGGGGAAATTTCCAGAGAAAGGGAACCTTGAACATCGGAAAATTGCTGAACTGAATAGCACTCCCAGACGAAACCAATATTAGAGAAAATCCTTGAATATTTTCAGCTTGATGACTGATCTGCTCTATTCTGCTGTTCTCGGTTTCGTTGCGGGTGTCCTGCCCGTGTATCTTGGGCTCCTCCCGTTAGCGCTTTTCAGGAAGCTTTCTGCATCTGGAAGAAGATTTCTTGTCAGTTTCTCCGTTGGGATACTGTTGTTCCTTTTTGCTGACGTCACGGGTGAAGCGGTTGGACTTTCGGGGCACACCTGGTATGGTGCGTTGCTTTTCGCGTTCGGTCTGGTCATAGGCGTCGGTGTTCCTTTCGCGATTTCTTCGAGAAGGAACCACGTCAAAGATAGTTCTTCTGCGAGCGCAACAGAGATCAAGCCTTTGACAACCTATATTATATCAATAGCTATTGGCCTTCATAATCTCGGAGAAGGACTTGCCATCGGCGCTGCCTATGCAGGCGGGCAGCTTGCGCTGACCACAGTCTTAGTGGTGGGTTTTGCTCTTCACAATGGAACGGAAGGGATGGCTATTGCAGGTCCCGTTTCGGATGCCCCCTTTCGTGCTAGAGAACCGTTGGTCTTGGGTTTTCTTGCGGGTTTTCCGACGGTTCTGGGAAGCATCTTCGGGACCTTGTTCTACTCGGATTTGGCTGGTGTTTTCTTCTTTTCCATGGCCGCAGGAGCCCTGCTTTTCGTCGTAATCGAGCTTATGAGGAGAGCCCAATCGCCCAAGAGCACTCTCATCGGGATTGTAGTCGGGATTCTCCTGATGTATTTCACAGACCTGCTTCTCACTATCTAGATCGTGCTTTCTTTTTCAGATCATTCATTCAGCGTGGTCCGTGAATCCTAGGAACTCTTAATAGCCCGGTGCAAAATTTCTCTGGCATGGATTTGCTGCCCCTCATCTCCTCATTCGGTATCATCGCGTTGGCTGAACTTGGAGACAAGACACAAGTAACGATAATGTGCCTTAGCGCGAACAAGAGAGTCAAGACAGTGTTCCTCGGAGCGATTCTCGCGTTCGCCCTCGTCGACGGCATAAGCGCACTGATAGGCGGCACAATCGCAGCGTCCATACCAACCCAGTGGGTCGGCATAGGCGCCGGAGTTGCTTTCTTGGTTTTCGGTGTATACTCGCTTCTCTCTAAGGCAGCGGAAGTCAAGGTGAATAATAGTTCGTTGGGCATAGCTCGCAGCTTCTCGCTGATAGCATTAATGGAGCTTGGGGATAAAACACAACTCTCGGTGATCGCACTGGCAGCGGAATATGACGCGCCACTCATGGTTTTTGTTGGGGTGATGTTTGCCCTGGCATTGTTGACCGTAATCGGCATCTTCGCGGGATCGGTGATTTCGCGATCTGTGCCTATGAAGTATATCAAAGTTGGTTCGAGCATTGTTTTCATTCTGTTTGGCGTTCTATTTTTGTTTGGAGCGATAACTGGTTCAAGACTGTTCTAGCGCATTTTGAATTTTACCATCATGAGTATATATATAGTTCAGTGATGAGAAAATTAGGCGAGTTTTCATGTTTCAATCAGAGAGAAGGCAGCCTCATGGGCTATACTAGAAGAAAGACAAGAGAGAAAAATCTGAACAAGCCGAAGCCGGAGAAGAAGAAAGAGAGAGAAGCCAAGCGGAAGAAGAGAAAAATGGCTCGACTTGAAAGGACAAAGTCAGCATAGGCCAATATCCTTTTTGCTGCCTTCTGAGAACAGATCCAGAGACCGCATCGAACGGAGATGGCTCCCCAGAACTCCTCTTTCAACAGGAGGCTCGGTTCAGGGCTATTCTTTGCTGACGAAATCGAGGAGCTGTTTCTCGCTCAACCCTATTCCAGCCGCACCATCTAGCCGCTTTCTGACTTTGCCCTTTTCGAATACTAGTACGGTTGGGACCACATCCACTTCGTATTTTTCGCAAAGACTCGCTTTGTCGTCTGTGACAATTCGGAGACAACTCTCAGGTCTGCTTTTTGAGTACTTTTCGAACGTTGGCAGGAACCTTTGAGAGAAAGGACACCATGAAGCGTAGAAGAGGACGACCGCTTTGCTTTTTGATTTCAGCGTTTCTTCTAAACCGTATTCGACGTTGATTTTGCTCATGGATATCACCTCTTTAGATCATTCAGGATAATGGCTGCTGTCGCAGAACGGTTTGTTGGCGGATTTCCCGCAACGACAAAGCGTAATGCGGTTGCGAGTTTCATATGTTGTACCGTCTGCTGACTCGACGGGGATGCCTCCGCGGACCCAGATTGGACCGCTCACGCCTATATTGGGATCTTCCACCAGACCTATTGACTTTTCAAGATGAGGTTCTATTGTTTTCCCGGTTTTCTTGTCCCGTACGACGAGGCGACCAGAGGGACAGTCTCCTGCATCGCCGATCACGGTTTTTCTTGTTTCTGGCTCTTCTGTCTTGGAGATTAGATTCCAGATCTCGCCGCCTCTGTGGCAGAAACGTGCAGACGCGCATAGGATTTCAGCGTCGTCCAGTTCCAAGGTCGGACCGTCGATCTTCTTTGCCTGTTCTATGTATGGTTGTCTGCTGGCTGACTCTGTGCCATCGAATTTCACTTTAACATGAGTTCCGTCGCAGAACGGTTTGTGCTCAGACTGTCCACAACGACAGAGAGAACAATTTTCGCGAAGCGGGTATTTTTCGCCCTCAATCCATTGACGTGGTGTTCCTTCTTCGTCACAGCTTATTGTTTGTTTGGCTATCGGGATTTTTCCAGAAACAAGGTAAGGACCGTTCTTGCACACTTTGATCCTTACTTCTGAGCTTGAACTTTCTTTCTGGTCTTCTTTCTGATTTGGCATGTCTTAGTCATTCTCCCATTATACGATTGACTATCTTCTATTGTTTTCCGAAGTTGTTGTATTTATTCTGCGATGAAACACCCCATCCACGCCTTTTTTTCCTTTTTCTTTATGAGAGAATAAAATAGCTATCCGGACCGCAAGATAAGATTCATAGTGCACGCTGAAAGCAGACAAGACTTAAATTTACCCTCTTGCTTTCACGCCTCTAGGGGCTAGAAGGTTGAGTGCCCTAAAGGGCAAGCAGTTGCGAGAGTATCCTGAAGTCATAACGCGATTGCCAGAGGCGGATATCAAGTTCGAAGGCATACGGGCGTGGATATTGCAGGGTGAGAAACATCAGTTGGTTTTCTTCGAGATGAAAACGTCTGTACAAGTGCCAGAGCATTGTCACGATTATGATCAATGGGGTTTCATGGTACAAGGAAAGATGGAGTTGACGGTCAATGGCGAGAAAAGAGTCGTTGAGAGCGGTGATGAATACGTCATCCCTGCCCAGGCAAAACACAGCGCAAGATTTCTGATCAAGTCCAGAGTGATTGATTTCTTCTCTGAGAAAAACAGGTACAGGGCCAAATCACCTTGATAATCGAACCTTTAAGGCTTCATCACAGGAAGAACTGAAGAACTCCGTCCTAGTCTGAGCGGCTCGGAATTCTGACTTCAGACTATTTGGCAAGTATCCTGCAACTCTTCTCTTTCACAGGTCCGTGCATAAACGTTTTAAACACTGGTTTGTTACAAAAAAAGGGTGCTAGAGTGACTTGAGATGAGCATCGAACTTCCAGAAGCAAAGATTCTTGCGGATCAGATGAATACAGAGTTGAAGGGCAAGCGCATCAAGAGTTATCGTCTTCGAGACTGCGAAAAATTGCAGAAAATTGGGTTCATAAACAAGGACACCAAAGCCTTTGATCAACTTGTGAGCAGAGAAGTCAGATCTGTCACTTCTAGGGGTAACACAATACACGTGAAGCTTGATGAGGGAATGAACATTGTTCTCAGCCCCGAATACGGAGGCGAAATTTTCTATCACTCACATGAAGCGACGGTTCCAGAAAAGTTTCACCTAAGGATAGATTTTTGCGACAAAACCGCGTTGACAGTGAGATTTACAAGCATGGGAGGCATGAGGGTGTTGAAGGATACTGAACTGATGAACTCGTACGTATTCAAACGAGATTTCAACCCTGAGATCCTCTCACCTATAGAAGAAGTCTTCACGTTCGAGCGGTTTTCGAAATTCTTGACAGAGAATAACCGGGCGCTCAAACCCGTGCTCGTGGGAAAAGATGCCGTCTTGGTGGGGCTGAGCAACAGCGCTTTTCAAGACATAATATATAGGGCTAAGCTGCACCCGAAAAGAAAGGCGTCCGAGTTGAATTTGGATGAACAGAAAGCCCTGTACAACGCTGTCAAACTTGTCCTTCGAGAGAGACTGCGTTTGAACGGGAAAGACCAATTTCTAGATCTCTATCAGAAGCAAGGCAGGTATGCTCCAGCGATGGGTCCGAACATGAGAAAAAGAGACTGCCCAGTTTGCGGGACTCCCATAGAAGAGCTAAGCCTTGGGGGAGGAAAAGTGCTCGTCTGTTCCAAATGCCAAGTCTAACGACCAGAACATGGTTCAACCCAAGAAGGCCAATTTCATTCTACGATTCCGAGCTATCACGGTAAGGAATTTTCCCCTCAGCTCAGGGAGAACCTTTGGTTTGACCGAGTTTGTCGAGGGCTTGTTTGAACCCCTTATTTGTCATTTCCACATACGTCTCCAGCGGGACCAGGTTTCGGCTTACAGTTTTCATATTTTCTTCGCTTATTCTTCCGGTTTTAACGAGTTCTTTTCCAGCGTTCTTCGCTGCATCAAAAATGTCTTGAACTGTAATCCCCCTCCGGACCATGTAGCCTAGTGCCTCGCCGTGAGGACGCAAGAGGGCGCCAGTAAACTCCCAACAAGTGTTCCTGCAAATCGCCTGCATGTGCGTAACGAGCGGTTCAAAATTGAACATCTCCCAGAAACCGCAGTTTGAAACCAGAACTACTTTGGAGTGTTTGTGAGGCTTGCGCGGAGGATGTCTGCAGTGACTGTCTTGCGTGACAAAATACGGTTCCACTATAGGTATGAGGCGGTCAATGAGGTTTTTCAAGGTTCCAGACATCCCATCCACGTACACGGGGGTAGCAAAAACGATGACGTCGGCTCTTTGTATTTTAGGCAGCAACATTTTGACGTCGTCATCCTGAACACACTTGTCCGGCGTTTTCGTCCAGCAAGCCCTGTCCCCCAGACATGGTTTCACGCGAAGTCTGCACGTATAAAACAATTCTACCTCGCAACCCTCTTCCCGCATTCCCTCCAAGAAGGGCGCCATTAGGAGGGCCGTGTTCCCTTTCTCCATGAGCGGACTTGCGTTGAATGCCAGAACTTTCATACTTGCACGTTCCTCGGACAGTCTGAACTTTTCGTTTGAATGCACTCGCTCTTATCTTTTCTGAACGAGACGAAGCAATTGTGAAATGCCAGAAGGCGAGGAGATTGTTTGAAAAGGGAGTGACTCTCCAAAAGGAAAATTGCAGGACCTGACTGGGCGGGATTGAAAGTGGCAGGCGAGTGAGATTTGCAACTCAAACTTAATGACGAGATCTCCCGCAACGCCACTTTCTTCTTATTTCCAAGGCCCGTGGAAACACCCACGCTAGACATTCACGCTACGCGCGTTATCTTCTCTTTTGTTTCATTCCGCCGCGAGCTCTTCTCGCTTGATGCCCTTCTGCCTATCGATTGCTTTTCCAGTAGGTTTGCCTTTCCTATTCATCTTCACCTGAAGGCTGTTCGAGAGCTGATTCCATTCCTCCAGGATGCTTCTCCATCCAATCCAATGCGTAGGCTTCTGCTTTCGGTGCAGTCGCATACTCTGGTGATATAGTCTCTCCTTTATCATCAACTCTTACCCTGGGAAACAGCAGCACGACGTATTGCGAGCCAAACTCTTTCTTCGTGACGACCAGATTCTGTCCTGTAGTCTCATTCACGAATCCTCGCTGTCGGTCCATTTTCCTCCAGCCTTTTACTATTTTCACTGACCATTCCTCAAATGCTCTTCTTTGGCGAGCAGACCTAAGAGCTGATTAGGGCTTTTACCTGACAGCTTGACTCGGCGACGCTGCTGAGGAAACCCTTTCTTCCAATATTCAACTGCCTTTGACCTTTGAACGTAGAAGCCCTGGCATTCTCGATCTGAATGGTGTCGCCCGTAGAAATAGATTGTATCTGCTCGTTCCAGAGACACAGTCTGATAGTTCCGGTTTCATCTGCTATCAGGGCATTTGCAACGCTCGCGTAGTTTCCATAGCGAGTGTAGACTAGGCTTGGCTTCGGAATCTCCAAGACCTTGGCCTTCAGACAAACCTGCGCCATCCCGCTCCGCAGATCTCTGATTTGAAGACCCGATGACTGTCTGGCTCTCTTGGTGATGAATCTGCGTATCTTATCAGTCTCCATGAAATCTCTGATAGGATGGCCTTTCTCTAACAGGAATTCCTTGAATACTGAAAGCTGTGCAACAACTTTCGATTTCGTCAGAATTAGAAACATGACCTTTTCTCGTGTTTCTCCTCGCCATTCGATCGAAAGATCCCCACACACGGACTTCTTGCTTTCTTCTGCTAGGACTAATGCGTAGAAGAGCCTGTCGGGGTCAACCTCGTATTTTGCCGAAAGAAACGCGAGATACTCGCTGGTTGATGAAGTTTTTTGTCTCAAGACCTCTCACTCATTTTTCACACTTTACCTGTTTCGGAAATACGGGTCAATTTTAGAGTAGACTTTAAGGCGATGGCATAGTGAGGTAACCTTTGAGCCTCAATTGCTCAGTCTGGTTTTTCCTGTACCGCCAGAATATGTCTCCTCGAGTGTCTGACTGGAAGTCCCATGGAGAGACTAATACAATGTCTCCGTCTCTGATCCATACGCGTCTCTTCAACTTTCCTCGGACCCTGCACAATCGTTCCTTTCCGTCTTGACACTTGACCATGATCCTGTCAAAACCAAGCATTTTGATCGCCACGCCCAGTACATCGTTCTTGCTGGGATACAACATGTTTTCCAGGTTTTCTTCGTTTATGACTTTTCTTTTACCCGTTTTTCCACTTCCAGAACCATGAGAACATGGTTGTCTAATGGTCGTAACTAGTCAGAATGATCAGAGAAAAAGCGTACTCTGCGATTGAACTCTTCCTCTAGAGTATCCTAACTGTTAAAGGATGCGTTGCGAAGTATATAGGTCTATGTGCGCAAATTTGCAAGAGCATCATCTGACAACCGCCTAATGTTCCTGGTCACTGCATATCTTAATCTCTCTCATCTTCTGATTCAGCGGTTCAGAATTGTCTGCTCGTGCGAACTTGCTAGAACTGGTGGAAAACACCAGTGTGCTCGGGCTCCTTTCTTCCTTTCCAGTCGTCTCCTCGACGTGCCCATGCCTGTTTCGGGTCAAAACTGAAGTTCAAACCCTCTTTTTCTGATCGCTTGAGCACGTGTTTCGAGAAGCATGTTCTGCAGTAGACTGGTTTGCCTACTGTTGGCTTGAAAGGTACAGTGGTAGCTTGACCACAGTCCGTACATGTGACTTCGAACATTCTTTTCTGCAATTCTATTGATCACCTCTATTTGTGTTGAGCGTAATTGGAAAATATGAAAGATGGAAGAAAAATGATGCCAAGCTAGCGTCGTTGGCTTAACTTAGAATCTTCTTCTTGGTGGTCCTCGTTTCGAATAGCAATCTCGACAGTAAACAGGTCTGCTCGGGTCAGGCTTGAATGGAACTTCACAGTCTTTTCCACAATCAGCACAGACTGCCTTATGCATTTCTTTCTCGTACAACGACTATTTCAACTCCTAGTATGCTGCTGTGCAAAAATCGCTTCTTACACGCTGCACCAAGGTGGGAGTCGGGGCTTATAAACGGAGCACCTTCAAATCGAGGAGTTATACATGTTTAAGAGCGAGACATGCGTTAGAAAGGTGTTGCAATGGTGTGTTTATGTCTCAACCTGTTTTTGGAACAATAGTGAACTATCGAATAGGCATCAGAACACAGATGCCAAAATGGTGCCTCATCCAGATCATAGGGGAAAATACCGTCTCCAAGGCAGGCCAGCTCATTGGTCAAAAAGTGGTTCTGAAGTATGGAAAGACCAGCTTCATCGGCAGAATCATGGGCTTGCACGGCAAGAAAGGCGTTGTCACAGCCAAATTCCGAAAGGGCGTACCTGGGCAAGCAATAGGCGCCAGAGTCGAACTATCTGGCTAGAGCGCGCCCGGATTAAACTTGTTTGCTTCGGTTTAAACAAAAGGTAGGCTAATTAGATTATAATACGGCCAATTCCGCAGCACCATGTGCACTGAACTGACTCACAGAAGGCGTTATTTTCAAGCAAGCCCTCTTTTTCATTCCATCCTTCTTCTCCACGGCGTTCATCTCGCATTAGGTGAAGGTTATAATCCTTGTTTGTTGTTCTATTCGATTCTAGGAGGGAAGATTTGTTTGAAACGAGCTAGGAAAAAGCAGGCGAAAAGAGAACGATATTTGAAAAGAATGAAAAGTCGAGGAAAATGGAAACATGGAAAGAGTAACGTTGAGAAAGTAAGGAGACTAGAAAAAGCGAAGGCTCTTCTAGCCAATGCGCCCACATAGATTAAGAGGTCTGTAGCTTACGGAGAAATACGTATTTTCCAAGAACTCCTTTCTCTTCGTTTAACGCGCGCTAGTCTGAACACCTAGTCCAACTGGTTTCCGCAATATTTCTAAGACTATCTACGTAGAACAAGACATCTTGGCATTGTGGTCTCGGACTTCCCGATAGTGGGCGGACATCGCCATTGCGCCCTTCCTCTTATGAGGTTGACCCTGCAAGGAAATGATCGGTGCCCAAGTAGTACGAAGAAAGGGCGATTTTTGGTTTCTCATCCTTATAAGCCGGGCGGATAACGTATATTACAAGAAAAGCGTGCTATCAACTTATCGCAACATCATTTGCCTTAGGATTGGCTTGCTTTTTTCTGAAAGGTGTTACAACTTGTTGAATGGGAAAAAGACATCTGATGGAAACCGCGGCAGATTGCAGATCATTGCGGAGATTCTGTCGCAAGTGCGAATACCAGTAGGAAAGGCGAACATCATGTCCCACTGTAATATGAGCACCGCGCAATCAGGGCAATACCTGAATCTTATGACGTCAAGTAATCTTGTTCGGCTGGGTGCATATGGGGGGAGAGTGATGTATCAGAGGACAGAAGTTGGCCTGGAGTTTCTAGAATTATTCAAGAAGATGGCTCTCCTGCTTGATTCTGGCATTTCTTCGCCCTTTCTAGTTTAGCTAGGACTGAGGAAAAAATCAAGGAGAGGTGGTATTGTTGCTGAATATCAGGGATGTCAGGAAGTGCAGGAACTCTTTGGAGCTGAATGACTTTGTCGAGAAGTATATTTCCGAGGGCAACTCGCAAAACGAGAGTGTCGATAGTATATACTGGAGCCTGTTCGAGGAATGGAAAAAGAGTCTGAAGAAGAAACCCACGATCATGTTTTAGCGTGCGCCACTGCTTGCTTAGCTTGAAGCATCGCAAGAATGCGGCAAGACGGTTGTCTTCATCATTTGCTACTTCCTCATATCTCCGTGTGCACATTGTTATCTTACGAGTGCGCTCCACCATTGCACTCGATAACGCCGCAGATTGACAACAAGCATAAACGCAATGCTGAGACTGCCCTAAAGAAGGGCAGCCGCTTATTTTTATGCGTCGACCTGCAAGCGCATCTTACAGCTGGTCGAGGAATTTAGAATGAAGAAGAATGAAGAGAAAATCAATAATCGGGCGTTCACTTTGCACACGTTGGGAATCGCGAAGGAATGTTCGAATAAAATAGGGAAGAAGTTCAGGTCATTAAAGAATATATCAATGGAGCAAAGGAGAAAAGACGCAAGCCAACCCCTCTACTTGTATCGATATGAGTAGCGAGTAGATATTGAAGCGCACTATCCGAGTAGGACTTCCAATGTCAATTTGCGACTAGGACCTCAGCACGCGCGCGTGGAGCGCGACAAAAACGCATAATTCGTAATGTGTAAAGCTTTTTTCTCTTACTTTGTACAAGTCACTTGATCAATCTCTGTGTTCGTGCGATTCCTCTTCAGACTCCTCTTCGGTCTCTTCCTCTTCCTCCACAGTTTCTTCTCCTACAGCTTTTGCTTCGTCTTCAGCGTCTCCTTCTGCAGGATAAGCATCATCTAACCAAATCCTGAACTGTTCTTTGCTTTCAGGATCAGAAAAGGCCCACTCACACAGTTGACTGACGACGGCGCCGAGATCGACGTAATGATCGTCAGCCAAATTCTTCAGAAACTGCATCCACTTTGCAGGCAGAGATATCGAAGACCCAACCATCTTACTCTTTCACCATCATCTCTTATCATGCAAACCATATATAAGCTTCAGTTCGTACTTTTTGCCGGAAACGTCCCTGTGATCAAGCACAGCCTTCAAGCTAGCGAGCGTTTACGCAGAATGAATCAGGCGCGGACCTTGACCATGCGTCCGGATTTTTGTACTTGATTGCTGGCGCTATATCTTTTGTCTGCTTTTCTTCCCCGATAAGGATCTTTTTCATTTTCGACAAGAGTTCTCTGTGAGTCTCCTCATCTCTGATGATGGTTTCGAGAATGTCCTTCAGGTCTTCTAAATCCACATTGTAGATCTCGCGGATTTCTCTTGTCATATATCGAAGTGTCTTCAATTGAACCAGAATATAGTACTCTTCGCCAACAGTGCTCTCTAGGAGCATCAGCTTTTCAACGAGCGTGGAAGAACCTGACCTCTGCATCTGCATCAACAAAACGAAGTCGGGCTCTCCAAACATAAACGGTAATTACTCAATCCGCCTGCGCTCTTTGCAAAAAGAGGGGAGTTGGAAATTTCCAAGTCGGCGTGGTGATTGCTATGCTTTCTCCGCATAGATGGAATCTTTTTTGTGACCTATTTTTCTCCATCCATCGTATAAATACGCGTATATGTTGTAGTACCCCATTTCCTTGGGTGTGAACTCAGCGGAGTACCGGGCTTCCTCTCCAACGGGAAGATCCTTTATATCTATTGTGGCCTGCTCTTCAAACTTTCCTGAGGGGGTTTCCACATAGAATTCTAGTTTCAGTCCCGTACTTTTTCTCAAGCCCTTGATTGTTGCCTCGACCGAGAGGGTCTTTCCTATTGTCGTATACGGGTGTGAAAGCACTACTAGGCGACCGATTTCTGCTTTTTCCTCGCTTACAGAGACATGCGTCCAACCGGATTCCCACGAGAAGTATTCGCCATCCCTACGCGCATTGATAGTGGCGTATACTTCAGCTGATCCTTGTGCGTTTACTTGGAAAACCACTTCTCTCTCTTCGTCTGGCTGAAGCTCTTCGATGTAGTGTCCTATTCCAAAAGGAAAGAATAAAGGAGAAAGATAAAAGGTATCTAGAGAGTGCAATTCCACGTCAAGTCTTTTGAGAGTTTTATTTCCGACGTTTTTCAGTGTCAATGTTACCCATTGCTTTCCTTTATCCATCTCCGTAGGGTTCAATTCATACTCGATAGGATACTTGTATCTCAACACTTTTTTCATCTCCATTCATCTTGAATTTTTCATCCTTCTTCTAAAAGCAAAATCTAGCCAGATCTTAGCCCGCGCCCATATTGCGGCGAATCCATGGAAAAGAGGGATTCGATCGATCCGCTAAACGCTGCGATATCATAAGTAGTCTCGAACGTCTATAAAGCATTATGTGACTGCTATGCAACAGTAAGAGCCGCTGAAATCTGTTCACTGAAAAAGAATCTATGTAAATCTTCACGCATTTATGTCTTGGTGGGCACGTAAAACTCGAACCCCCAACTTTGACTGATAGCGCGCGCTAGACTTATATCCGACTTTCCCAGACTCTTACTTTCGAGAGTGCCATTATGCCGATATTTCTGATAATTTCCAGACATTCCGCAGAGAATTGTCCGCTCAACAATGAGAAAATGAAGAAAATGACGTTAGAATTGCCAGGCAAATTGGGCGGACTGGAGAAGAAACATGGAGTCAAGAGGATTGGAGCTTGGACTGTGGTTCCGGAACATCTATTGATCTGGGTGTATGAAGCCCCAAGCTCAGATGCTCTGCAAAAATTCTCAATGGAACCAGAAATGGTGAAATGGATGGCTTGGAACACGAGCGAAATCAAATTAGCGATGAACCTCGAAGAAAGCCTGAAATTACTAAAATAAGCCAACAATGTCTCTATTTCTTCTGTTCCCCAGATTCTTTCGCGGTTTATGCTAATCGCGCGGCTCCTATGAAATATCACCGAGGAATCCAAATGACGTTGTGTAATATGGATAGCATGCGCAACAGGTTTATTTTGGAAAAGATACTATTGACAGTTGAAAGGTGATGTGAAAGAGCATGAGTAGAGAACAGAATTCACGCAAGAAACCAATAGAGAGTGCTCGGCGCGACAAGGCGAAAGGTCATCAAACTAGAAGAAGCCGTGGCGGACAGAAACAAAAGAGACGATAGGATAGCAGCTTCCCCGCGCCATGATTCTGTACAATGATCTATTAATCCTTGAGTCTAAAGGCAAATAACAGGTCGTGCTACGGTTTTCAACATTAATACGCCTACGCTTGAGCAAATTGTCCTCCTAGTCTGGGTAATCGTTGCCCTGGTTGCAGCGGTCGCATGGTTGAGTCACCATAGACGACAACGCTCTCGCACGCGTTGGATAACCGACAAATTAAAGTAGACAGAACACGCGCGCGTTAACGGTCTGCGCGTACCCTAAGATGCGATTTGATGGATTACAGAAGTCAAGTAAGCAGTCTGAGCAATAACCTCTTTTTGAGAAATATGGCGGGCGAGGTGGGATTTGAACCCACGACCCCCAACTTAGGAGGCTGGTGCTCTATCCGTACCCAGCCTCTTAGAACACAGGATCAGCCTCTAAGAGACCAAGTAATCCGTGCTGAGCTACTCGCCCCACAATACATCCAACAACTACTAAGTATAGAAATTCTTCTCCTACACCTAGAAGGAAAAGGAAGGTCACCAAACACAATCACGGCTTACGCCAAAGCACTCAAGGCACTAGCACTACGAGCAGACCTCAAAGACACCCAAACAGTAGAGTTAGCCATAGCCCGATACAAGAAAAAAGACGGCAGACCAATAACCAACAACTACAAATCAAAACTATGTGACTGTTATGCGGCCTACTGCAAACTCAACAAAATGGTCTGGGAGAAACCAATCTACACACCAGAACCCATAGCCATACAGCCACCAACCGCCGAACAATGTTCAATGCTAATCGCAGCAGCCAAAGGCACGCTCTCAATGTGCCTAGACATAAGCACTCAAACGGGTTACAGACCAATCGAAATATACGGCGAAAAAGGACTCCAAGTAAACAACATCCATCCTGAAAGCAGCACCATAACAGCACGAATAACCAAAAAATGCAATCCAAGACCACCGCAAAAAGTCAGCCCCGAACTAATGACACGCATCCAAGAATACATCAGAAAACACAATTTCAAAGCCAACGACTTACTTTTCAAAGGCAGCCCAAAAAGATACGGAGAACATTATCGCAGATTCAGAAACAAACTAGCCGAGAAACTCCAAGACCCAACCATCCACAACATAAGCCTCTACGACCTAAGGCACTATTACTGCACCAAACAACTCAGACGAATACAAAACGCCGAAATCGTAAGGCAAATAATGGGACACAAAAACCTCAACACCACACAGAAATACATGCACCTCTTAGCTGGAACGAGCGGAGAATGGATAGTCGAAGGAACAACCGACAAAAAACGAGCACAAGAACTCTTAGAAGCAGACTTCACATACCAACTAACAACACCAGACGGAACAATGCTATTCAGAAAACCCAAATAACCGCCTTTCTTTTTATGTCCGCGCGCTTCTACATCTGAAAAATCTTTCATCAAAGCAAGTGCATTATTCTTGTCTACTCGCTTCTTTCCTTTTTCGCCTTCGCAAAAAAAGAAAATGGGCAAATGATCCGACGACAGACGCGTTTACGCCGATGAAAAGCCCGCAGAGGGCAAAGCATAGATTGTTCTGAAACGTTGAGAGAACAATCGATTCGAGGATATTTACTCCAATGTGCGACGTGATTGTGAAGTTGAGCACAGACGGCTCCCTTTCAGCTCCTGACAAATCAAGGTCGAGCAGGAATTCAATGTTGTATTCTTCAAACTTGCCCCGATATCCCCCACTCCACATAGGATTAACGTCGACGTCAAAGACTTGTGAAGTTGAGTTCTCCTTGAAGACAACTTCTTCCCTGAGCAAGGCGTAGGTATTGCGTTCGTAAGGCTTCACGGCGAACCATATGTAGCATGTTCCATTCACATTTGCCGGAGTCAAAAGAGTAATTTCCAGATAAGATACTTCCGTCCCCGTTCTTGTGCTTAGCCATATTCCAGATGATGCATAGCTGGGTTCATGTATGACTTTCGAGTATTGACGACGATAGTCGACCTGGTCAAAAGATTTGTATCCCTGCATGTTCAAAACAAAATCGTCGACCGTGACATACGTCGAAGCGTTTGAGCATCCCCTACGATTCTGAGTCAGGGAATTCGCCACGAAAATCGTTCCGATAATTAATATGGTTGAAACAGCGACTGCGAGGGCTTTCTGTCCAATCGTTGGACCACGCCATACAATCAATGCCAGAATCGTCGCGACTCCAAGGAAAAAGAAAGATGAAAAAACCAGAAGTAAAAAGTCCTTATTGGTCCCAGTGTCAATTGAAGCGAACTGCAGCCAGACAAAAACAGCAAGTGACATAAGTGCCAAGACTGCGCATGTCCATGCAGCAGCTGTTGATCCCATCGATCATCAGTACCTGCAGCCCCTTCTCATTCAATAGCTACTTATCACTTTCGCATATCAAAAGAGGCGCGCGCCGACTCGCAACTTTTGAGCTTCGCCAAACTATGTATATGAAAAATAGACCTGAGGCAATCCATAAGAGTCCCATGAGCGCTGAAGTTGCATCAAATTCCATTTCCGCATGTTGCGTTATATATTGTGGATGTGTGCTCGCGATGCTATACCGGAACCAGCTATAAAATGTAGACAGCATTCCCCATAGGAGTAGAATGATGTTCGCGATCTCGTGCACGATACCCATGTGCATTGACTCATTTAGCGCCCATCCCACGAGACACAAAGCAATGCCACAGACTTGAATGCCTATAGTCAGAATGACTTGTCCAATGAACAACGCCTGAAGAAACTCTGTTAGCGCGCGCCCGTACACGAGTGGGCGGATAATCAAATACAAGATGATAGAAACTACAGGGCTCAGGCAAATCGTGTAGTAGCCCTTGGATAAGTAGCCCATCTTCCTCAAGATAATAGGGAAGATTCAACTAATAGTTCTAACGCTCAAACCGTTTCCAGTGTCATGTTTCACCCTCGTGTCGCGCTCGCGTCACGCTCGCGCTCCAACAAACGAGCAGTTACTTTTAAAAACCTATAGTGCAATATCCAGAACAGTAGAATCTATGTCCGATTACCAATCTGTCCCAATAACGATGCGCGAACTCTTGAAATCTGGCTCAGTTTTTAGTGTCCCCGTTTTTCAGAGAAGTTACAGCTGGGGAGATGACGAAGTATACGAATTCTGGGCTGATTTGATAAGCACTTACGAAAGAACGGGTGTCGGCGAGCCAGAAGAACATTTTTTCGGAACTATGGTTTTCACCCCACATGAGCAACGCGGAAAAACAAAAATCTTAGATGGACAACAACGACTTGCGACCGTTCTGATTTTTCTGGCAGCACTTCGAGACGTTCTGAAAAAGACTAAGAAGTCTGAGAACACAGAAAGAGCCGTTCTAATAAATGACTTGCTGTTTCTGAAAAGTGAGGTTGAACTTACACAAAGTCTCAAGTTAGAAATGAACAGAGAGGACAAAGCCTTTTTTGAAAGCATAATTACGAACGCGTCAATCCCACCTGCCAGATACTCGTCACACAAATTGATGAAAAAAGCATATGATACGTTCAAAGATAATATCGACCACGAAATAGGAAAACGCGTTGATTTCGCAAAAAACATAACAAACATCGTGTTGAACAAGCTTGTGGTAATCCAGATTTTTGCGAAGAACGATGTAAGTGCCCACCTGATTTTTGAGACACTGAATGATAGAGGTCTTGAGTTAAGTATTTCTGACCTTCTGAAGAACTACTTGTTTTCTCTTTCTGAAAGCAATTTGGACGAGCTATCGGTGAATTGGAAAGAAATTGTTGATAATGTTGGCGATACTAGAGTCACTAGTTTCTTGCGACATTTTTGGTGCTCGAAATATGGACTTGTGCGCAGAGAAGAGCTGTATCGACAGATTAAAGCAAAGGTAAATACCTCAAAAGAAGCAAAAGATTTTGTTCGAATGTTAACGTCAGCCAGCAATGTTTATGGCAACCTCATTAGTCCTTCAAGTGAGTTCTGGGTAGACAAAGAAATTGAAGAATTGGTTAGGGAACTCAACATTTTGAGGGCAGAACAAGTTCAGATTATCCTGCTGGCTCTCTATGACAAGTTTTACACCTATGATAGAAGAAAATTCAAAGAAGCCTTGGTGTGTAACATTAATCTCACTTTTCGATACACCACTATATGTGGACTAAACCCAACAGAAATTGAGAGCAGGTTTAGCGAATTCGCTCCGAAAATAAGAAGTGGTGACCTCGATATGGACGGTTTGAAAGATAGATTGTCGACCTTGTCACCCAACGATGAAGTTTTTGTTGACAGTTTTAGAACAAAGGAGGTCACAAATTCAAGACTGGCTAAGTACATCTTGCTCAAGATTACGAATTATATGTTGAAACAGAAAGGTGAAAAGGAAAAGGGGACTGACGTATCATCTGTTAATCTAGAACACATTATACCCAAGAAGCCGAATCAAGAGTGGCAAACATTTCTCGCGAAAAGAGGCATAGCACTCGATGAATGTGTGAACAGACTCGGAAATCTCACACTTCTCTATGACGAATACAACAGAAAGAGCGCTAATAATTTCTTCACTCAAAAGAGGAAAATGTACGATAAATCAACGTTACCTCTCAACGATCCTCTGAAGAAATATCAGGAATTCGGTATTGCAGAAATCGCGGAAAGACAAGAGCAGATGGCATTCTGTTCCACCAAAATCTGGAAAATATAACCTTAGAAAAACATAGTACTAGCAAAACACGCACTTCAAAAGCTCGCGTTCAGAAAGCCTCTAAAACCAACCAGCCATCCTTGAAAGACCACCGTAACTTGCGATAGCCAGACAGCTTAACCAGACGCTTCATTGGAACCGAAGTGATGTAATAACGCGCGCGACAGAGTATTAAGCAAGTAGAATCACAGGTTACATTAAGGTAATTATGTCTCGAACAATGCTACTCATTGCTCTGGGTTTGATGCTTGTGATAGGAGGCACCTGCCTCTATTTTGTCCCGTTTAAGACTCAAGAGCCCAATATCCAGGGCACTCAGGATTCGTTAACGATACTGGCTCAGAATGACGCTTCATACACCTTTGGTTCCAGTAAATGGATGTTCCTTTATGAGCCATTATTTGGTTCAACCCCCGCGCGCGCTAACCTTAGTTTTCCCTTTCCCTATTTTTCAATCAATCCATCTGAATCAGAAAGACTTCGCGGTAAGCCGATTCTCATAATATCATGCAGTACCACGGGTCAAGACGGAATGGTAGGAACGTTGTTGGATGCAACGCTTGGAACATCATACAATTGGAATGGGCTGGAGGTTACAGTTTCTGAAGCCAGTCCAGCCTATGTCGTGCTATCGTTCAAACCCCTGTCATAGATATTGCCCCATTGATGTGTTCTAGCACGCGCTAAAACGCTTCAAGAACCAACCATCCCCAAAAGACCAATGTGCGCGCTACAGTGGTCCGTAATAGATCGTAGTTTCTAAGGGAATTCTGATTTCTTCTCTAAGCAATGTTGCCAAAAGTGTTTCTTCATATACCCGAACTACGAGTCCGAAGTCAATCTGATAGGAGCCTATCTCGCCAAAGTAGTATAAGATGCTAGCATCTGTTCGATTACTCTCACACAGGACCGCGTCCAACTCTGCAAAAAACCATCCTGTATGATTAGATTTTGGCTCTAACCTCGCGATCACTAAGTCGGTGTTTAGTGTAAATAGACTTCTGTTTTGTTCCACTTTGAAAATGGAGATAAACCCATCGTTCATTGATGTAGATGCTTCAACAGCTGTCCAAATTACAAGCCATCGGCAACCTGCACTAGAAAAGACGTACGTTCCTGTGATTTGCCCATACGCAAAAGAATGCATTGCTTCATCTTCAGGGACGACTGTAAGACCTTGTACCTGCACATATGTATGAGCATAAACCTCCAAAGAAGCAGCAATCATCAATGCCAAAACAGCTAAAGCAATCTTCTTGCGAACAGAAAGATGAACCTTGGTTTTCTCATCTTTCTCCAAAACAACCTACTCTTAAACTATTATCCAGAGACAAAGTCTTAACTTTTTGGGTTTTTGGCGCGCGCTGTGCTCAGTAATAATACTTTATCGTAACGGTTTCTGCTGCCCCGTTGACTGTGTTGTTGTTGCCAATTTGCACTTGTACCTGTCCTGCTGGCAAAACAGGGAATTGTACTCCACCACCCGCAATTGTAACAATTTCCTGATCAAAATCCACGTATGAATGATACGTTAGCCGAACGTGGATGCTAGAAACGTTTGATGTGTGAATCAAAACTCCAACGTACCCTGCGTAAAATGCAGGGAAATTCCACGAAGTGTACGTGCCTGCCGCTTGGCTTATCGTTTTATTATCGATCCAAACCGTTTCTTCCCGAAGCAAGAGAAGATTTTCGAATCTAGAATTCTCTTCAGCCAAGGAAACATAATCTTCATCTGTGTGATGATGGTCATCGACATAACGGACATAGATACCTGACGTGAATAACACTCCGATAACACCAACTGTGATGATGACCAAAATTATTCTTGTTGCAACACTTCTTCTGACCATTCTCTCATCACTCGCGCGCTCGCGCTGGCTCAGAAGTTGTGTTTTTCCTTGTTCCTCTGTCTTTGTTCCAGAATCCATCATGAACCATCCAATCAATATGAAGACAACGCTTCCCACAATTGGTGGAACAAATGTCTTCCAATAGATGTCAAGTTGAGCTGGCCCACCCAGCATGATTATGTACCACAGCAACGAAAAGAGAATTACTGAGGCTAGCCCCACTATCAGAAGACCAAACCAGAACACGGAAGTCTTCTTGCCCTTGAACATCGTAATCACAAATGGCTTAGATGACGAGACAATTTAAGGTTACCTAGTACGCGTCTTACCTTCATGTCGCGCTCGCGTCACGCTCGCGCTCCAACCCACAAAACTCAAAACAGCACGCTCGTTAGGAAAAAGCTTAAAGATTTTTCACAAAACATACTTGTTTCCATCAGAACGGGAAGCTCGCACATTGGTCGATATTGAACTTTACAGAAAATTCTACCCTGTCCAAAATGTCCGAGAGCTTGTTAGAGAATTTCAGGATTCATTGATTACTACGAATCGCACGCCAGAGTTTTTTGTCAACTGGACAAAAGTGAAGAAAAACGCTGATGAAATCAGAATAGAGCTTTCTTTGTGGAATAGCCTGATAGGATCCAACAACATAGAAACCGATTTTGTTAACCTGATCGAAAGGTATCCAGAAGCGGTTAAAACAATACCAATATTGTTTGCAATAAGAGAACGCGAGTTCCCAGTTATCGTTGATTTTGATGATCTGCAAAAAAGTCTCAAGAATTTGAACTTCAACAAAACCCGACACTCGAAGCTTACTTCTGAGGAGATTAGCGACTATGTTGACTTTGCCAAAAAAGGCGGCCTTCTCCAACTGTTCCATTACATAAGGAATTTCTATGATTACGTTTTTGGCGTGGAAGTGGGTCTCGACACAAATGCACGCAAGAATCGTAGCGGTGAAGCGATGGAAACACTCCTCACTCCGCTGCTGAAGATCATCGCTGCCGAAACAAAGAGCAAATTGCTGTTTCAGAAAGAATTCAATTCAGTTCAGTTATTTGGAGGAAAAATCCCTAAGGAGCTCGCGAACCGAAAATCCGACTTCATTCTCTATCTTGGCAACCATTTTGTCAATATCGAAACAAACTACTTCTCAGGAGCTGGATCTAAACCTGAGGAAATAGTTGATTCTTACATCAATCGTCGAAATGAATTGGTCAAAAACAATTGGAGCTTTATCTGGATAACCGATGGGGACGTGTGGCGAAGCTCAGGGAACCAAATCCTTAAAGCATTCAACTATCTGGATTACGTCTTTAACATTCAATTCTGCAGAAAGGGTCTACTCAAAGAGGCTCTTCTCCAGATATTTAGCGAAGGATGAGATAATCTGTGGCAAAATACCCAATTTCACACAACGGCAACAAGAAACTAGGCGAATTCTTTAGAGAAATTCTAACTTTTCACATTCCACCATCGAAACAAAAAGCAATTCTCGATCCTACATGTGGAAAAAAACATCTGTGGGAAGAGTATCTCAAACACAATTTGAGCGGAGAGAAAGTACTCAAAGAATACGGGAAAGTAGTTTTCTCAGATATTCACGACTACGGTCAAGATATAGTTTCAGATGTGAAATCGTTAAATTTTGACTATCAGTTTGATGGCATAATCTATGATCCCCCTTACTTCTTCGGATACAAAGGCTCTGATGACCCTCGAAGAACAGATTACGGTGACTATATTCAGACGCTAGACGACTTGATTGAGTTCATGGACGTGGCAAACGACAAATTTGTTGGCTTACTGAAAGACGATGGAAAGCTAATCGTCAAGTGTGCTGACCAATACAACACAAAAGAAAGGAAGTTCTACGCGCACCATTACACTTGGATCAATAGACTATCGAATTTTGAAATCATTGACCTTTTCGTCTTCATTCACCATCGAATGTCCCCTACTGCATTCCAAGTGAAAAATAGACCCTGCTCAGTAATCATGCACACCTATTTCCTTGTTTTCACCAAGAAACCTTAACGCAAGCGCTGCGGAAAACTTAACTTGTATACACACATCAACGTTAGTTGCCACCTAGCGGGGGTTCCCGAGCCAGGTCTAAATAGGCAAAAAAAGGGCCAGACAAAGCCTAAGACAAGGGGGAGGACTTAAGATCCTCTGGCGAAGGCCTTCGTGGGTTCAAGTCCCACCCCCCGCACTACTATGGCAAAAAAGGCGGGGGGTTTGTCCACGGATGGCGATTCTAACATTTTTGCTTCTTATATCCTGGGTTCAAATCCCAGTCTTCTAAAGAGGTTGATGACGTCGGCGACTTCCAAAGTCAGGAACTATGACGTAAAGGAGAAAGACTCCGACTCCCTCATCGAAGGCTGAAGAAACACGCGCTAAAAGTCAACGAAGGAGTTACTTTGATTTCCAGAAAGCTGCTGTCGTGAAGTGAACACAGCAGGATTCGCAGTCTCCTTCTACGCACATTCTCCATCGGGTACTTCTTTTCACTTTTGTTTCAGTTGCACACTTCGGGCATTTCGCAAAGAGTTGAGTCATGTGAACGTTTTTGTTGGCTCCATTATTTAAGGGATTTTGAATCGAACAACTGACAGAAGAAGTTTGAGGTTTATGCCAAACCATAAAGCGACAATGAGAAGTTCTAAAAGAAAAGCGCGCGCGCTATTATTTTATTATTGATTGTACTCTGCCGACTTTGCCGTCTACCAGTCGTACCTTGATTCCGTGGGGGTGAGTTGAGCTGTTGGTGAGGATATTCTTGACGATACCCTCGGTTAATTTGCCGTTCTGTTGGTCCTGCTTCAAGACGATTTTTACGCGGATACCAGGATTGATCTGGCTCCTTTCCTGATTTGGTTGCATTTCCAATAATAGGTGCTTCGCGGCTTAAAGTGTATCCGCACTGCTCATCCAAAACGATGAATTGATGCCTAGGGCAAAGCTTGAACGTGCACGGCGGACGTTTTCCTCACATGATAAAACGTATTACAGCTATCATCATTAGAACAAAAACCACAGCAGCAGTCACTGCTATAGTTATCGCAGAAATCAACCTCTCGTGCTCAGTTTACGTTGAAGGCAGCACTCAACCTGAATGGAATAGCGCGCATGCACAGAATCGCTCGATTTGATAACAAAAAATAGAAGGGCAAACAACCCAAATATAGCATGTTTGAATCCTCGGTGATTGTGTTTGGCGTTGGACTACTATTTTTCTGGGAACGAGATTCTAGTCGACGCCGCAGGATGGGGCGACCTATTGTTAGGTGTGGTAGTGGGAGCCCTTAAACCTCCAAATCCAATGCTCATGGAACGCAGAATCCCAATCTCGTCCTTTCAGCCGCCAGAATTCCAGAACAAGAAATACTTGGATGACGCTGTGAAAATTGCCGACGAGATAATCCAGGTAATGAAGCCCGAAGTCGGAAGTTGTTTCAAAGTCTGTTCAGAATATGTTCTGTCCAGCGCTCGGAAACACCTGCAAAACAGAGGGTTCAACGTTCAAACGGTAGAAAACACAGGCGAGCTTAAGGAAATGGTTGAGAGAAGTTACGTAAGATGGTGCGTTGAAGAAGGAGTCTCAGAAGAAATACTCAGAGATAAGAGACGCTTCTGGACTTTGCTGAAGTGGGTTGCTGAAAGACCCAACATAAGAGAAAGCCTTGTAAAGACGGGATGGACAAGCTGGGAACGAAAATGGCGAGAAGAGATATACAAAAAGCCTCCAAGATTACGAGACTAAGTCCTGGCGCGCGCTGAGTGCAAGTAAGTGTACGAGCTAGAGAGTGGATGGTTGATAATGTAGTTGGGTTTGAGGGAAAAGTTTTATCCCAGGCACACAGTTCAATCTTATATCTGTTGAATCGCAATTATAGTGGTGAGGTTATGAGGTCTGCTGAATGGTAGTCATTGAAAAGAAATGTTCAATTTGCGGAAGAGTCTTTACGACGTTAGATAGCAAAAGTAAATATTGCAGTACCCGTTGCGCTGGAAAAGCCAACAAGAATAAATAAAGGCGTCTCAAAAAACCACCATTCTCCGATAAATTTCTGAGAAGAAATAGCCATAATTGCCTATAGCAGCATAAAGCAGTCCGTCCTTGGGTAGCGAGCTTTAACTCAACGGTTTCTCATAAGACTTAGCTGGTGAAAGTCGAAATAATCATGACGCCTATGATGATATCACGTCAGTATGAAGGGATTTAAGTTCGGTTCTTTTTTCCCAAGATGATTTGACATTAAATTGATTCTGAGGCGCCACAACACTATGGCGCGCGCCTTACGGAACCGCGAGCGCGATGGGAAGCTTTGGTACAATAGGCATCATTTCTACTTCATTGCTTCTTTCTTCTTTTTTCTTCTTTCATCCTTTCTCTCTTTCTTTTGGTTGTCATCGCATCACGTTCTATTTACCATATATCTCTGACAATTCGTAGACTTGTTGTAAAGAATATCTATTTCTATGTTTCCTTAGAACAAGGTATAGGGGGTAGTATACGAATCGAGCATACGCCCTTTCAGGTGCAGACAAAAGGACAACGCTTTAGAATGCGTAACGCTTCTACTGCCAGTCAAGGTTGATGCGGTTTTGTCAAGAAGAGAAAAGAAAGCTGCAGGTTTAGAGCAGCATAAAAAACTACAGAGAGAGAAAGAACTGAAAAGAAAAGAGAAAAAACAGGTTTCGCTTCCTGCAAAACATTCGAAAGGTACGAAATAGTTGTGTTTGGGATAAAACTTTACCCCAAACCCAAACAAAGAGAAAAGGAGGGGATTTGCGGGAGACAGTGACGATATCGCCATCAAAAGTAGGGTTCAAGTCCCACCCCCCGCACTACACGTTGAAAAAGGCACTTGAGACGGTTACGAAGGTTGATGACTCTTTGATAATGGCTCGGATAGTCTGCGCAAGTCCTTTTCAGCACCTTGCTGGTTCGGTGCCAGAATTTTAAGCGACTTGTTCATTTCTTTCTTACCGTATTTTACTGACACGCATCCTTGTTTTTTGTCTGAGTAGTAAGCTGTAAGCATGGCCGCCTTCTCGATTGCTTTCCTCGTCTTGGGTCCTTGGAGTAACGTGACTGGGCTTCCAGTGTCTTGGGCTTCAAAGCAATAATCGCCAGATGTTTTCAGTTTAGACAAGAGGTTATTCTCAGCTTCGTTCCTGCCTACTATGATTTTGTTCTCTCCATACCTGAAGTGCCGTCCGATCTTCAGTAGCTGCACGTCTTTTAGAGAGATTCTTTTCTTGTGGTCGAACAGGTCCTTGAGTTTGCTTGCGAATTCCCTGTAGGTCAGCAAGCAGCCCCCGCTTGGGCAAGAATAATCGGTTACGCTCAGTTCCCGGGCAAGCCTCAACTGCGTCTTCCTTGCTCTTCCTTCGATTTCGAGAAACTTATCTCGTCTAATCAATCCTTTTTTCTCAGCTTCAGTTGGAGGCAATAGTTTTGCAGAAAGGGGACGCACTATCTTGCCTTTTAGCCTTGCTTTTTCTTCTATGATACCCAAGGTGTGCAATTGTTGGGACATCGGTCTCTGCCCTAAGACTTCACCCGTGAAAATAAACGATGCGCCCGTTTCTTTCGCGTATTTCTTGGCTTTCTTCAGCATGAAGATTCTGCAGTCAATGCAGGGATTCATGTTTTTGCCGTAGCCAAATCGCGGTTTCCTCACAATCTTCAGGTATTCTTCGCCCACGCTAATCGTTTTCAATGGTACGTGAAGATTCTTCGCTACCTGCGCCGCGCCACAGCCGCCTTTTCCACAGAGACAGAATGGGCTCACAAAATTGAGTGCCTCAACATCCAAACCCTGATCCAGAATCAGCTTCACGGCTAGCGAACTGTCCAGCCCACCAGAAAGAAGACCCAGAGCCCTTGGCTTTCTGCCCTCTGAAATCATGTCCTTCACGTTTTTAACGTGTTAAGACTTCATTTCGTCTTATTAATCGGTTGCCTATGAAAACCCTCTCTTGCGTGCTTGAATGTCGTTGGTCAAAACCAAATATCTAAGTTGATCAATATGGATTTGAGGGACTATGTTGCCGGAATGGATTGTTGAAAAAGTAGTCCACTTCGGACCTGGAGACCTGGTGAAGAACGGGCTACCACACTTTGGCTTCCACGACAGAACCGGAAAACATTATGCCATATTTCATCAAAAGCACTTTCTGGGTCTAATGGGGGAAGATGATCGCCTCGAGTGGACAGTTGCTGCTCATCAAGTTTTCCAAGGAACGCCCAACATCGTTGCGAAGTTGAACTATCCCATGTACATAGACAATCTGAGCGACAAGACCCTTTTGGTTTCAAACTTTGGTGACGCCCGCATCTACCATATTGACGTTAGAAAAATGAAAGCCGAATTGTTTGTTGAAGGTTCTGAGATAGGGATGAAAGACGCTGGGAACTGCGTGGTGGACGACGAAGGCTCCTTCTGGGTGAACGAGGTTGAAGGCTGCAGGATTTGGAAGTTTGACAGCAAAGGCAATCCGGTATTGACACTTGGCGACGGGACACCCGGCTTCCAACAAGGCACAGTGAATTTTGGCGAAGCGAAATTCAGCTGGATCTACGACATAAGAAGAGGACCAGACGGCAACATCTACGTGTTAGACAGCAGGAATTTCGCGGTAAGGCTGATTGACCTAAAAAACCGTAAAGTCAAGACGATAACAGGAACCGGAAAACCCGGCTACGAAGGAGACGGCGGAAACGCCCTGACCGCAACCTTCGGTAGCGATCCTACTGCGCGATTCGACGGACCCATATCATTGTCGCTCGACGAGGAAGGAAACATCTTCGTAGGCGACCGGCAGAATCACGTCGTTCGAATGATTCAAAAGAAGTCGCATACCATAACAACTATTGCAGGAAATCACCATAGCGTCAAGGGCAAGGACAACAACCTGGAAGAGCAAGATCCACTTAGGCTCAATTTGCCCGAAATAAGCAGCATGGATTATTACGATGGACACTTGTTTGTTCCCACCGACCTCTCACCAGAGACGGGCGACTTAGCAGTGCTCAGAAAGACAAAGTATTAGTTGTTACACAGACCCCAGTACCCTTCTTTCGGGGATTTCTCAAGAAAGAATTCTGATGAGCGCGGAAGAACACAAGAGTCTCCATTGGAAGACACGCGCTGTTACTGGCAAAGGTTTATAGAAGCTTTCTGCTTCTGCTCAAGAAGAAAATGCCAATCCAAGTAATAGAATTCGCCGAAGGATACCTGTCAACTGTCGTCCAATTGCTGAATGATGAGTACAGGGACTCACGCGAGTTCATCCCTTTTGACGAAGAAAGAGTCCTATCGCAAATCCGCAGGCGCCATCTGAAGATACTGGTGGCAGAAGAAAACGGCAGAGTGCTGGGCCTCGTTGCAACTCATTCTCATGAAAACGCGGAGGAAGACGTAACGTGGCTTACGGCACGCAAGGGAATCGACCAAAAAATCGTTGAAAATACGCTCATGGGCGAGCTTGAAAAGAAAGCAGACATCAACACCTTATCGATGATGGTTGATGAAAAAAGTCCCAGAATACCCGACTGGATCAATCGAGGCTACACGTTGGAACCTGGCTATCAACGATTGTCTGCCAGACTTGACGGGCTGAGACCCATCCCAAAAATCGAGGAAGGCATCAAGCTTCGAAGCTTGGCAGGTGACGAGGAAGGACAGTTCGTGGAAGCCGTGAACGCGGGGTTCGGACGGAAAAGACTGGAAATAGGAGACCTTGAAACTTGGAAATCTGAAGACCCGCCGTTCAGTGAGGACTGGGTTCAAGTAGCCGACGTTGAAGGAAGAATCGTTTCAGTTGTCGTGCCAAAACCAGACACGGAATCAATAAAATATCTGCACGTCAACAGAGGATATCTGGGACCCGCAGCCACTCTTCCCGAATTCCGGAACAAACACTTAGGAACAGCACTGACAGCGCGGGCAATGAACTTCCTGTTCGAAAAAGGAATGGACTCAGTGAGGCTGGGCACTTCTGAAACTAACGTTTCATCCAATGCTTTGCTGAAAAGCCTAGGCTTTCAAGTCGAAGGCGCCAGAAAAATCCTGCGCAAAAAGCTGAAGAACGCTTGAAGTAGAAAAGCGGATCGTTAATCGTCTTCCCACTTGGTGATCAAGGAACCGACAATGATGGATGCTATTCCTAACACTGTGATCAACGCAGTATTCTGAAGTGCCTGCTGCGTCTGCCCGAAAATCATCGCGGCTCTCAGACCTTCGCTGACATATGTGAGCGGCAACACCTGGGCGATGGTTTGGAGGAACTGCGGCATCTGGCTGATCTGGAAGAACGTTCCTGAAAGAAACATCATCGGAAAAGTTATCACGTTTGCCGCTGCGTCCGCGCCGTCCGGGTCTTTCACGAATCTTGCAATGATCATTCCAATTCCAGTAAACATCAGAGAAGCCATCGCAACCATAAGCAAAGAGATAGCGTCCAGAGTCATTTTCATACCAAATATGAGTATACCCATAAGCATCATGACTGCCATACCCAAGTAAGATATCAGAACGTTATAGATGGTTCTGGACAATATCCATTCGTACCGTTTTAACGGAGTTGTCGCTAGTTTGTGAAAGATGCCGTTTTGCTTGTACCTTGCACTTATCGAGACTGCCGTAAAAATGCTCGTAGTCATCGCCGTCATTCCAATCACGCCGGGAATGAAAAAGTCGATGAAGCCAAAGCGTTTCGGAGCTATCGTCAAACCCTCAACGTTAAGATATTCCACTCCCTTGGAGAGCTGAAAGTTAGTCGCATTAACAACACCTGTGACGACGCTTTGCACGATGGGTGCGGAGGAAGTGGATTGATCATAGACAAACGTTACGTTTGCGGTCGTAGAGCCATGTGTTATGAGAGCCATGTTTGCCGAATCATTGAACCCATACGGGATGATAAGTAGGCTGCTGAGCCTGTTCGTCAATGCGTATTCTGTGCCGTTGATTGAAGCATCAACGGTTTGAATGTTAAACGCGTTCGTCAAGTTCAGTATATCAATGAGATTGCCAGACCAGTACGTGATCTTTCCGTCGATCACGTCTTGATTCTGAATGTAAAGATCATACTTTATTGACGATTGGCTGAAGATGGCTCCGAACAAGAGAATCAGAACGGTTGGAAAGGCAAGTGTCCAGAAAATTGTGCTCTTGTCGCGCCAAAATGACTTGAGGCTCGCTTTCAGATCAATGACAACATGGCTCAAACGTTGTCTTCCTCCTCTCCCAGCGACACGCCTGTCAAATTCAGGAACACGTCCTCAAGGCTCGAGCGTTTGAGCTGAAGTTCCCCAAACGGAACACCAGTGCTGCTCAAAGAATGAAGAACCTCCGAAACTCCTACGGTATGGTTCAGATGTACGGTAACGTCTCCCGTTGTTACGTCGTAATTTGCTTTTAACCCGAGTTTTTCTATGTTGGGAACAGCCTGAGGACTCGTCTTTTTCAGTATGAGCAGGTTCCTCTTACCGTTTTCAGAGATAAGACTCTGAGGGGAATCTAACGCGACTATTTTGCCGTAATGGATTATTCCCACGCGATCAGCAAGAACTTCGGCTTCCTCCATGTAGTGAGTCGTCAAGAAAACCGTCTTGCCCTTCTTATGGAGCCCGTCGATAAGATGCCAAACGCCATGTCGAGCTTTCGGATCCAAACCCGCGCTGGGTTCATCCAGAAAGATCAACTCAGGATCATTAACCAAGGCAACAGCAATTCCCAACCGCTGCTTCAAACCTCCTGACAAGTTCCTGAAAAGAACGTTCTTTTTGTCCTCCAAATCGACAAGCCTGATTAACTCATCAACGTCGGGATGAGCATTAAACATCCCGGCATAATACTGAACCGTTTCCCTAACGGTGAGCCTTTCATAAGTGTAAAAATCCTGAGGCAGAACACCGATCCTCTTCTTTATCTCCCGCGGGTTCTTTCCGATATCAAACCCAAGCACAAACGCCTTCCCACCCGTGGGCTTCCTCAAACACTCCAGAATCTCAACGGTCGTAGTCTTGCCTGCGCCGTTGGGTCCCAGAAACGCAAAAATCTCGCCTCGATTCACGGTGAAAGAAATCCCGTTCACCGCTACCAGCTCACCGTACCGTTTCGTCAGTCCCTGAACGTCAATGGCAACATTATTGCTCAAATAAATACCCCAACAAGAATGCCCTTTCAAAATCGACTTGCCAATTTTAAAGTTTTCTATATCATCCACAGAAACATGGGAATCTACAGACCATGAGTCGCGCGGGCACGTCTCTTGCCCAAAGACTTCATAGTACTCTGACTTCAGCACCGCGTTTACGTCCGATAGGGGAAGGGGGGAGGTATCAATAGTTGAAAAACGCGAATGAACCACGCTTGAAAAAGCCTACTCCGTCAACGAGTGATGCCAATGAATAATGTATTCAGGCAGCTGCAACCCTTTCTCGCCTAAACGTTCGACCAGTTTAACCGGCAACGGACTTAAAACATAAGCCGCCCTCATGTAAAACCGCCTCGGCTGCCCCTGCCTCGCCTCCTCCTCCAAAACAATCTGCAAATCCGCCTTATCACACAAAGAACACTTCTTCGCCCCAGTAATCGCCAAAACCACACCGTTCATCTTCTTCAACGTGTCGCACCACGCCACAACCGGCCTAGTCTCCCCAGAAAACGATAACAAAATCTCCAAATCCCCAGGCCGCGGAGCCGGCGTGTTCACGCCCCGCGCAATGTACACGTCATCCCCCAAAGTACTCTTGATATGAAACAACCGGATCGCCGTCATCTTCACTATTTCACTCGCCGTCCCCTTACCCCCCAGGAACACACTCGTCCGTTTCTCCAAAATATCAACCAAACGCGAATACGTCTCAGACTCCGTGATCAAATCCACCATCGGCCCCAATCTGGCAAACTCCTCCTCACACAACCGCAACACTTCACCCGCGTCCAAATTCCTGAAAATCGCCTCCGTCATCATTGACATGAGCAAAAGACTACCCAACTCAAAGACATCCCCCAGAATCCCAATCTCACTGTAATCAAGCGAAGGCCTCGTCCTCCCCCGCCCCCTCAACTCTACAACGCTGCCGTACTTGCCCACAACCTGCGCCAACGGTGAATTCAAATTGGAAGTCAACAAACCCATCGAAAACTTCGAATGCCCCTTCTCATCGATGTACCTCGCAAGATCCTGCGCCATAACCACTGGATCACCGGACACTCCGCTCCCAGAATTCATCAACATGAACACCTTGTTATACCGCCTCTCCAACTCCCCTGCAGCCTCATACATGTTCTTGCCAGGAAAACCAGGGTCATCAGGCGTCAAAACCACCTTGTTCCGCCAACCCGTCTGACTGATCGCAATCTGACTCATCGCAGCATTAAGAGAATACCCCGACCTGCCGGAACCACCACAAACCACGCAATCAGCAGACTTCAGATCCCCATACAGCTGAGAAAGCTCACGCCTCTTGATACTGCAAAGATTATCCCGGATCCTATTGATATAGCCAACGTCACAAACCTTTGCTCGAATCTTCCCCACGCCCCGTCAAAGTCAACAACACATTCACTTCATATTTAACTTGCGCGCCCAGGGATCCACAGCACACGAAGGAAACGAACTTTCACTGTTTCAACTGTCAAAACAAATGGACAAAAAGCCGTGACTCTTAAGTCACGTCCGCGGTCGAAAAGGCTAATTCCTCAAAGACAATGTAGACTAGCGGAGCAAACATAGGTTGGACGCGACAACCCGACAAATAGCGAGGCAACGCATTAAAACACTCTTCATCTTGGCCAAAGAAAACGTCAACGAAGATCCTCACCTCGCCCAGCATTACGTTGATACAGCAAGAAAAATAGCGATGTCAGCCAGAATCCGCCTACCGCCTGAATATAGGCTTCAAGTCTGTCGGCACTGCAAAAGCTTTATCTTGCCTGGCGTAAACTGTCGCGTGCGGACGCAGCAAAAACGAGAACCGCACCTCGTAATCACCTGTTCTAGTTGCGGCGAAAAGACGAGAATACCTCTGCGAAAGAAGACTGAGAGTTGAGAAAATGACTGGACTAACTGCTGGTAAAAGAAGATTTGTAATGAGACAACTGGGCGACGCGCAACCCACAGTCTGGATCGGCAAGAGCGGAGCCACATCTGAATTGGTGAAAGAAATCGCGTTGCAGCTGGAGAAGAATAAGATGGTCAAAGGCAAGATCCTTAAGACCGCTCTTTCTGAACAAGAAGCAAAAGAAGTCGCACGCCAAATCGCCCAACAAACATGTGCCACACTCGTGGAAGTTAGAGGTCACACCTTCATACTCTACAAGCCTCGTACAAGGTGAAAGCCTTTATATGTGGCTTCATGATTTTACTGAAGGAAACCTGAAGAGGATAAAGAATATTGGTAACTCCTAACGACGTTCCAGTATCGAAGTTCATCCCAAGACTAGCCAAGTACCTGAAAGAGAACGTTGAGGCCGTTACGCCCCCGACATGGGCAAGCCTCGTCAAGACGGGTACCCATGTGCAACAACAGCCTCAAAACCCTGACTGGTGGTACGTCAGATGCGCCTCGATACTGAGAAAAATATACGTTCACGGCCCAATAGGCATTGAAAAGCTGAGGGCCGATTACGGCGGAAGAAGCAGCAAAGGCGTCAAACCTAAACATGCAACAAAATCAGGCGGCTCCGTCATAAGAAAAGCACTACAACAGCTCCAAAACGCAGGATTTGTCGAAATCCTGAAAGCCCACGGCAGGAGAGTCACGCCTGCCGGACGAAAAATCCTGAAGGAAGTAGCTGAACAACTCATCAAAGACTTGTCGAAGGAGACTCCAGAACTCCAGAAATACCAAAAAGGTGAGTAAATTGTCCGATGAAGAGCTGCAAGAGCTCCGCCGAAAGAAGCTCGCAGCCCTGCAAAGACAGATGACAGATGAACAGAAAAGCGCGCAAGCAGAGCAACAAATGGAGCAACAAAAGCAAACTCTGCTGAGAAGCATACTCACTCCAGAAGCAAGACAAAGACTGGCAAACCTTAAGATGGTCAGGCCCGAATTCACAGACCAGTTGGAACTGCAACTGATCCAGTTGGCACAACAAGGAAAGGTGCCGATCCCCTTGGGCGACGAACAATTAAAGAAAATACTCGCCCAACTCCAAGGCCGCAAACGTGAAACAACAATAACGAGAAGATAAGAATGACCAGAAACAAACCCACAGCAAAGAAACGCAGACTAGCCAAGGCAGGGAAAGAGAAAAAAGCAGTTCCAACATGGGTAATATCGAAAACAAGCGGAAAATTCAGGCAAACACCTAAGAGAAGACAATGGCGAAGGAGAAAGATACGCGCATAGGAGGAAAGCACATTGGAAGAAAAAGCTGAAGAACCGAAGCAGAAGGAAGAAGAACAAGACGAGTTGGCTGATCTTGCAGAGGAATTGAAGGAAGAGGAAGAAGAACCAGAAGAGGCTCCGGCGCAACAGCCTGAAGAAGAAGTTGAAGCAAAAGAAGAAGTTCCGACCGCTGAAAAGGAAGAGGAAGTCAAGCCTTCAAAAGAGAAAGGCAAGGGAGAAAAAGAAATAGTTGAGGAACGAGTCTACACCGTACCTCTAGGCAAAGCTCTGATACAGCCGCCAAACAAGAGAACGTCTAGAGCAGTACGAATGCTCAGAAGTTTCATAATTAAGCATATGAAGCTCGAAGCCCACAAAGAGGGAGAAGCAGAGGAAGAAGAAGCACCTGCCCGACTCATCATAGACAACGAAGTAAACGAGAAGTTGTGGTCAAGAGGAATAGAAAAACCTCCAAGAAAAATCCGTGTACGAGCTGAAAAAGACAAAGAGGGAAATGTGACGGTTTATTTGGCCGAAGGAGATTGATCCTTGGCCATTTACCTATCGAGTCTTGTTGGAAGCGCAAGCATAGGAGTATATTCACTCGCCACAGACCATGTTTTCATCGCCCCAAACTCGGTGCCAACGAATAAGGCCGAAAGACTGAGCGAGTGGCTCAAAGTGAAATTGATACACACCTCTATCGGGGGATCGATTCTCGTCGGGGCATTCGTCTGCGCAAACTCCTACGGCATTTTGCTTCCAAGCCTCATCAGACAACGAGAGCTTGAAGCCATACAACGTTGTTTTGAAGGAAACATCACGATAATGGAGACGAAGAAAACCGCGTACGGAAACCTTGTCCTCGCAAACGATTACGGCGCGATCGTCGACCCAAGGTTGAAGGAAGCAGAAATACGGAAGATATCTGAAACACTATGCGTCGAAACTGTTCCAGGCGAAATTGCCGACCTGCCGTATGTCGGCTCATTGGCTATGGCCACGAACAAAGGCGTCTTGGCGCATCCGTTACTGAAAGACTCAGAGCGCAAGGTTGTTGAAGACGTGCTCAAAGTTCCAGTAGACGTTGGGACCGTCAACTGTGGAATACCCTACGTTGGCATAGGCTTAGTCGCAAATCGCTATACCGCCATCGCAGGATTACTCACGACTGGACCCGAGCTATTTATAATAGGGAACTCCTTGGATGTTGTAAAAGAGGATGAAAAAGTTGAAAGTCTTCAGAGTCACAGGTGAAATCTCTAAGCCCAACCTGAAAACCACGTTCAGGAAGGAAATCATTGCCGAAAAGCCAGAACATGCAGAAGAAAAAGTCTATGCCGAGTTGGGCAGCAAGCACCGAATTAAACGTCATCACATCAAGATAACTGGTGTTGAAGAGGTTTCACCAGAAAACATCGAGAACCCGCTTCTGAAAAAGCTTGTCACGGGAGAAGAACTAGTTGGCAAGCAAAAATGAAGAGGAATTCCGCAGGCTGAACCTGGAACTGCGCCTTCTCGAACAAACAGCTGAAACGTTGCAGTCAAGAATGAACATGATAAACGCAGCTGCCACAGACCTTAGGTATGCGCAAACAACCTTGGAAGGCCTTGAGAAAGAAAACGAGAAATCCGAACTCCTCGTCCCTGTAGGCGGCACGTCCTACATTAGAGCACGATTGGATAACCCAAACCAGGTAATCGTTGGAATGGGTGCCGGAGTGTCCGTTGAAAAAACACGAGAAGAAGCAAAAGAAATCATCAAAAAAAGATTGGTGGATTTGGAAAAGGCTAGAACCTCAGTGCAGCAACAGTTCGCCCAAGTCGCCGAAAAGATTAACCAAGACAGAGAAAAAGCTGAAGCGTTAGTCGCGACTGCCAGAGAAGGGAAAACTCGGCAAGATGTTTGAAAAACTCAAGTCCGGCTTAAAAGGACTCGTAACCAAAGTCACAACCACCGAACTCAAACCTGAAAACGTTCGCCCCATCCTTTCTGATTTTAAGATGAGCCTCATCGAAAACGACGTGGCGTTTCCGGTTGCCGAGAAAATATGCACCGAAATGGAACAACGTTTAGACAAGGTCCAGGTCAAACGCCTCGAAGACCGAAGCAAAATCGTTGAAAAAAACTTGCGAGAAGTACTACTAGAAATCATGCATACCAACAACAAGATAGACCTGCTCAAATCAATCGGAGAAAAGCGCAAGAAAGGAGAACCATACACAATAGTCTTCGTAGGAATAAACGGAACCGGAAAAACCACGACGATCGCCAAACTCTGCCGGTTCTTGAACAAACATGGATACTCCGCCGTGATCGCTTGCAGTGATACCTACCGGGCGGGCTCAATTGAACAACTCGAGGAACACGCAAAAAGACTCGGCATCAAAATGGTCAAACACGCTTACGGCGCAGACCCAGCGGCCGTGGCTTACGACACGATCAACCATGCCAAAGCCCACGGAATCAACGTTGTCCTAATCGACACTGCAGGAAGAATGCAGACAAACCAGAACCTGATGAACGAACTGGCAAAGATCAAACGCATCGTCAAACCAGACCTGACCATTCTAACGGTCGACTCACTGATCGGAAACGACGCTGTAATGCAGGCAGAAGAATTCCACAAGGCCGTAGGGATAGACGCCACCATACTGACAAAAGTGGACGCAGACGTGAAAGGCGGCTCATCCCTCAGCGTAACCTACGTAACACAGAAACCCATACTGTTCATCGGCACAGGACAAACCTACGACGACCTAGAAGAATTCAACCCAGAAAGATTCGTCCAAATGATACTCAAATAAACGCGAATTTTCATGTTGAAAAACCTCACCCGACTACCCTAAGAACCCTTCTACAAACCCCCACCCAAAGTACCTCACACGAAAAAGGTAGGGGGAGGGGGAGACCCTGCTTTCCAACCCAAAACAAAAAGAACAACGGATACGCTCAGCCGTTAACCAACACTCAAAATGACTGACCCAACCACAACGGCTACATTCAGTACTTAGCCAACAACCTCAACAAAATCGCCTTCGCAGAATAAAGCCTGTTTTCACCCTGCTCGTATATCACGGATTTATGACTTTCAATGACCTCGGCGGTTATCTCGTACCCCCTGTGAATCGGCATGTCATGCATCACAAACGCTTCACTATTCTTCAACAGCTCTTTGTTAATCTGATACGGCATCATCTGCTTCACACGCTTCTCCCTTTCCACAGCAAACTTTGAATCAGTGAAAAACTCCATGTCAACCCACGTATCAGTATAGACAAAATCCGCATCTTTCACAGCCTCCTTAACGTCCAGAGTCGTCTCCCAAAGCCCCGTATTCCTAGCTTCACCAAGCAACTCATCGTCCCGACTCGGCTCATTGAAAATCGGCGTAACCGTGGTAATCTTCACACCCGTCTTCGTGCACCCTTCAATCAGAGAATTGCACACGTTGTTATGTATCCCCACGTAAACGAGCCTGGCTCCTCTCAACTTACCCTTTCGTTCCCTCACCGTGATCAAGTCGGCAATCGCCTGACTCGGATGATACCTCTCATCACAACCATTGATGACCGGAACACGCGAAGCCTCCGCCATCGTCTGCAAATCTGAGTTCTTCATAAGCCTAGCCATTATACAGTCAACATTCCGTGAAAGATACTGAATCTCATCCCCCAAATCAGCCAACGCAAAATTCGTCGTCCTCCAGTCGATAAACAACGCATGACCACCAAGCTGAGTCATCGCTACCTCAAACGAAACCCGCGTTCTCGTAGACGTCTTCTGAAAAATCAACGCACACGACTTGCCTTCCAAGGCCGTCAGAAACCTTTCGGGATAATGCTTGATTTCAACTCCTTTTTCCACCATTTCGGCAAGCTGTTTCCCGCTCAAACCCTTGAAACTAAGTAAATGCATGCTACCACCCAAGATCAAACTTCAAAGCCTTCAACAACCTCCAACAATAATAGCTTTATGGAAACCTTTTTGCCGCAACCTCCCATCTTCATTTGGAAGCCCAACCCATGATCCTCATAGTCGCCTCCAACAAAGACATCGCAAGCCTAAACATCCGAAAACAAATGCTAAACGGCTACGGTTTTGATGAAAAACAAGAGAACTTCCAATCAAACCCAACGTATCAAACCAAGATTAACAACAAAAACATCGAACTGATAACCTTAAACAGCGAATCCGTCCAGGCACAAAACCTACCAGAAACGTTCACCAACCTAGAGCTAATAATCTTCATCTTAAGACACAGCAGCCTAAGCGGAACCCCAACACTGTCGGTGCACACCCCTGGAAATCTCACCAAAGCAGAATTAGGCGGAATCCCAAACAAAGTCTCCATCTCACCTGCCAACGCAATGAGAAAAGCACTGACGACGATGATGAAACTAAAAGACGACTTGAAACTCGACTACCAAGTCTGCTACGAAGGCACGCATCACGGACCCTCATTGGACGTTCCCACGATGTTCGCAGAGCTAGGAAGCTCACCCCAACAATGGCAAGACGCAAAAGCTGCCGAAATAGTGGCACACGCAACGATGGAAACAGTGAAACAATTCGGCTCCGGACCAGTCAAAGCCGTACTTGGCATAGGAGGACCCCACTATAATGCAAGGTTCACTCGAATGGCGCTGGAAAGCGAAGTGGCTTTTGGACACATCATCCCGAAATATGCCGTTCACAAGGCAGACTTGAACGTGCTCCAACAATGTGTTGAGAGAACTTCAGAAAAAGTGAAGACCATAATCCTGGACTGGAAAGGAATAAAAGGAGAAGACAAAGCCCCTCTCATCAAAAACCTGATGGAGATGGGTATAACATTCGAGAAAACCTAGACAGAATCATTCTACACATAAAAACCGACAAATGGCAGAAAAGTTAAAAGAAACGCGCGCCTTTATCTACCAGAGTCTACAGTAACGTTTATATCAAATTAGAATGCTGAGAATGCGATAACCATGGGCTTAAGAGATTTCCTAACTCAATGCGCAAGAACACTGAAACTAGCCGTCAAACCTGGAAGAAGCGAGCTTTGGCTATCGATCAAAATCTGCCTCTTGGGCATAGCAGCAGTAGGACTGATCGGTTTTGTCATCAAACTGCTGTCTTCTGTAATCCAGCAGGTACCGAATGCAGTTTCCTAGAAGGAAGAAAACCCGATGGAAAAACCGGCAGAACGCACGGCGAAAATCTTCGCCGTTAAAACCACAACCGGACAAGAAAGAAATGTCGCCAAGCTTGTAGCCGCCAAGATTGAGATGAGCAAAGTGCCGATAAAGGCGATTCTCGCACCTGAAACACTGAGAGGGTACGTTTTCATCGAAGCAGAAGGACCCCACCTCGTAGAGGAAGCAATAGCAGGCATAAAACACGTCCGTTCTAGGATTCCGGGCATAGTAAGTTTTGCTGAAATTGAACGATACATCGTCAAAAAACCAATTATCGAAGAGCTGCATGAAAGCGACATAGTGGAAGTGACAGGCGGCCCATTCAAGGGCATGCGGGCAAAGATCACGAGAATCGACAAGACGAAAGCGGAAGTGACGCTTGAGTTGCTGGAAGCAACTTTCACGCTCCCCATAACAGTCAGTTCAGAATACGTTAAGCTTGTGGAAAAGGCAAAAATCGAAGCTAGTGGTGAAACTTAATGGCCGACAAAAAAGTCGTAGAATTGCTCGTAAGTGGAGGACAGGCAAATGCTGGACCACCGCTAGGTCCAGCCCTAGGACCCCTTGGCGTAAACGTCATGGCAATCGTGAACAAGATCAATGAACTCACAAAAGACTATTCAGGAATGAAAGTACCGGTAAAGGTCATCGTTGACCCGGATACCAAGGCATTTGAAGTCACTGTCGGAACACCTACAGCATCTGCGTTGATCGTCAGTGAACTGAAAGTCGAGAAAGGTTCAGGTACTCCAAGCACAGCTAAAGTTGGAAACCTCACCATAGAACAGGTCATACGAATAGCAAAGATGAAACGTCCAGAACTGCTTTCGAAGACGTTGAAATCAGCCGCCAAAGAAATCCTAGGTGTCTGTGTGAGCATGGGAGTCACGGCGGAAGGAAAAGATCCACGCGACATCCAAAGGGAAATCGATGAGGGCAAATACGACGACGTATTAAGCAAGAGTTAACCACGAGAGAATACTTTTATAACCCCGCCCCATTCCCTCAATGGCACGAGGCCTTTAAATTGCCCTTAGACCAAAAGACCATCCTTGCTGCGGTAAAGGAAGCAAAAGAAAAATCGCAGAAGAGGAAATTTAATCAATCAATACAACTCGTACTGAAACTGCAAGACATTGACATGAAAGCGCCTGAAAGCAAAATCCAAGAAGTAATAGAACTTCCGTATTCACTCGAAAAACCAAACAAGATATGTGTAATCGCCTCAGGCGAACTCGCGCTGAAAGCAAGGAAAGCAAACGCAGATCATGTCATTGAAAGAGGCGAACTCGAATCATTGGCTGGCAAAAAGCAAGAAATGCGCAAAGTGGCCAACTCGTATGATTTTTTCATCGCTGAAGCACCTCTAATGCCGTTGGTAGGAAAAACGCTGGGTTCCGTCTTGGGTCCCAGGGGAAAAATGCCCATACCAGTTCCACCTTCAGCTGATATTGCGGCCCTGATGAACAAGAATCGCAAGACCATCACGGTTCGATTGCGAAACCAACCGATCTTGCAGAACCGTGTTGGAATGGAAAACATGAAGGATGAGGAAATAGCTGAAAACATACAGACGGTTCTAAGGGTCTTAGAAGGAAAGCTTAAGAAAGGAATGAAGAACATCAAGTCTGCTTACATAAAGACAGCAATGGGTCCACCTGTGAAAGTAACTGCGTGATCAAGAGAGGAAAACTGATGCCATCAAAGCAAGTGTTGGAACAGAAATCCAGAGAGGTTGAAGATATAACCAATCTGCTCAAGCGTTACAACGTCATAGGTATCGCCAGCCTGCAGAAAGTCAGAGCAGCCCAGTTGCAAGAATTCAAGAGAAACTTGGCAGACAAAGTATTCATGCGAGTCTTAAAGAACACGTTGATGAAACTGGCAATTGAAAACTGTAAAGAAAGGGCCGACCTGAAGAAACTCGAAGAACACATGAAAGGACCAAACGTTTTCATGTTTACAGACTTCAACCCATTCAAACTTGCACTCATCCTAGAAAGAGGAAAGGTCAAAACAACCGCGAAGTCAGGAGACATAGCGGCATTTGACGTCGTCGTCCCAGCGGGAAACACTGGACAGCCGCCTGGCCCAATCATCAGTCAGCTGAACGCAGTGGGCTTGCCCACGCGAATCGAATCCGGAAGCGTCTGGATAAACAAAGACACTCTCGTCGTCAAGAGAGGAGAAGCCATCAATGAAAGACTTGCCAGCATGCTGTCAAAGCTTGGAATAGAACCTGTGGAAACAGGACTCGCTATGACAGTGGCATTTGACGAAGGCTTGATCATAACGCAGAACCAGCTCAAGATAGACATCGAAGGAACCAAACGCGACGTTGAAAGCGCTTTTGCCGAATCGTTCGCCTTATCAATAGGCACAGGTTACCCAACAAAGGAAACGATGGTCGCACTTCTCCAGATAGCCCACAGAGAAGCTTATGCTCTCGCGATTGGCGCAACGATACCCACCAAAGAGACAGTTGAAGATCTGATCAGGAAGGCACATGCCGAAATGCTAAGTTTAAGTAGTAGGGTGCCTACGGTAGAGGCAAAAACAACAACTGAAAAAAGTTAAAATAGACGATGTGAGAGGTGAAAGGATATGGAATACATTTACGCTGCAATGCTTCTTCACAAGGCAGGAAAGGAGATCAACGAAGCAAACTTGACGCAGGTTCTGACAGCTGCAGGCATAAACGCAGACGTAGTCCGCGTCAAAGCATTAGTAGCTTCCTTAGCCGAAGTCAAAATTGACGAAGCAATCAAGTCCGCTCCAACCATGATGGCAGCACCAGCCGCGGCGGCACCCGCAGCAGCAACACCAGCAGCAGAAGCGAAACCTAAAGAGGACGAAAAGAAGAAGAAAGAAGACGAGAAACAGAAGGAAGAAGCAGCATTAGAAGGACTAGGCGCGCTCTTCGGTTAAACCCCTTCATATCTTCTCTCATTGTTGTAAGATTCTAATTCTTATCTTTACTTTCTTGACTTGATTCAGAGGCAACCGTAGCCAACGGTCTAGACCGTCTTCCCAAAAATTCCTTCAAAATCACCAACGGCGCCCAGCCGCAAATGATCATCAGCGTTCCCGGAAAAGCTCCATGAATGTAGTTCAATAGAAAAACTTCGAATATGAAGAAGGACACCGCCATTCCCAACATGGTAAGAATCGCGAATCGTCTGCCGTATCTCTTGAAGGTCTGAACACCGAGCAACCCAGCGAAGAAGAAATCACCCAGACCCAGACTGAGCATCAACAGCCCATTACCCGTCGCGATCAATGGAATAAGGGGCAAGGAAACCATCACTGGTAAGCTTAGACCCCTGGCGGCTTCAGCTGCTTCTATCATGGTACCCGTCACAAGAACCAGAATTATATCCATAACAGTTATCAGAACCCCGAAAACCGCCGTCGTTTTCCACACGAATAGACTCGCCAAATAAAGGGTAATCAGAACTGCAAAAATAAGGCCGTAGATGTTGACCAAGTAGAGCGTCCACAACGGGGTGTCTCTGACAAAAATGTACAGTAGAATGAAAACTGCTGGAGGCAAAATACCGATGTACCAACGATTCTTGGAAAACACGTAGGTGAAAGTAAACAAGAGCATGCAATAGGCGAACAGAAAGAGCGCCATCAAAACCAGAGTTATCTGTCTGACAAAAACCACCAGGTATATCATAACCGACATCAGACCAACGAGCAAAACCGCATCTCGAACCCGAAATTCCCTGTCTTCCATGACAGTCTTCAGCTTGCCCTCAACTCTTCCATTCAAAAAGACGGAAAAGAGTGTGATCGCGAAGAGAACAAGAGGCATGGTAAAGTCAAGGATGAGTTTATTGCTGAAGTATCCGTCAACGGTCACGTAAGACAATTGTGACCCAGTGGAATCGTAAAAACGCAAGTCCTGAAAGGCAATACTAGTCTCGCCAACACCCTTGACCTCGAAAGCCAAACTGACCAAAGTCCCGTTTCCGACCGCCACAGACTGTGGAGACGTCAGATTTACTGAAGCGTAGACCCTACCCATTGTGTTGTTTATCATGTAAGAGATTGACGTGTTTCCGAATGCACGCAGGAATCTTCCTTCCTCAACATGTGTGCACTCAAGCAAGTTTGGATCGTACTTCAGTCCGATTGCAAATCCATGAAGCGATTCTACTTTGAACACTGTCACATTTACTGGGAACGCCTCACCCTGAATCTTTGAATTGTTGATTACCGTTGGTGGTGAAAACCTTAACACAATTTCCTCAGATGTGCCAGCCCCAACCGCCAAACGAACTGATCCGAGAGCCAAGATAGCAGACAGTGCAATCAAAAGCACCGAAATTGCGATGACAACGCCGATTCTTTTCCTGTACAGTGTTTTTCATTCTCCCTTCAAACGAAAGCATGCCTGTTTTTGGTTGGTCGCCCAAAGCGATGAGTATAGAGGCACATAACCAAACTAGCTTTTATTTCTTTGTCCATAGAACGCTATTCTCGGCTTTTTATAAAATAGATGTGCCAAAGTGTTTTTCATGATCCATCCATCAAGCGACGACTAACCAGTTCAACTGACATCGTAGGAATTCACTTTCGCGGCAAAGAAAACATTGAAAGTAGCCAGTGAAGCGATTATGGCTTCCTCAGTCCTTACTGTTTTGGTTCCTTGCGAAGGAATAGTATTGACTACAAAATCGACCAGATCATCCAAACGCAGCCCTTCACGTTTGACTATCTCATTCAAACCTAGGGATGGAGCTCCAAAAGCAACTAAGACATCGTCGGTTCTCTCCCAACTCTCACCAATCTGCCCGGCAACCTGAGCAAAAGGTTTGCCGTACTTCGATGTGGCGAGTGTCAGGCCAAAGTTCCGACTCTTGATGATTTCACCGAGCGGACTCTTTTCAAGAGTAACCTGGTAACCCCAATATTCTGGTGTCTCATATCGATCTGCGATTTTAACCTCAACAGGCTTGCCAGCTCTTACAACCTTAACCGTGACGCGTTTGCCAATGGGCAATTCCAGATTTCTTACCAACACTGGTTGCTCAATTCCAATGTCTATGAGGCAACCGCCCCCTGCCTTCGACAAAATGACGCCCTCGCGGAATTCGCCAACTTTTAGATCCTTGCCTCTACGGTTCAATGGATGATGTGGAGTGCGCAGAGGGGGAAGAATTCCGGCATACTGCAGGTCAGGACTCAATTTGAAAAGTGCCTTCCGGAGATATTGCGGGGTCTCCATGTAAGCCAGCAAAGTTGTGACCAAGTTCATGTCTTTCTTCTGACTGGAGCCAGGAAAATCAGGGTAAACAACCACTTCATTTACTCTGAAAATGGCGATAGCTCTCCCAATAATGCCAATCTTGGATGTTTTTTCACGCAGATGCGGAGTGTCAGAAACAACGGACGCTGGAATCGCAATTGACAGCCTCTTCATATTGTCACCAGCTTTTCGGTTTTGAACCTCAACTATTCTTTGCGTGAATTTGGCTTAAAAGCTGAAAGCTTCATATGTTCTTGGCGATACATGGGAAACCTGTGAATAGAATTGAGGAAAACCATACTGGATGATCCATGCGAAATAAGAAAGGTCGACAAGAGTGACATGCTCTCATTTTGCTTTGAAGCTGCCAAACACTATGACAACGCGGCCAAACTGGCAAACAGGGTAAAAGTTGACTATCCGGAACCTGAAACAATTATCGTGGCTGGAATGGGAGGATCTGCCATCGGCGGAGAACTCCTGAAGGATTGGTCCAGAGAAAGCGTAAGAACGCCGATCGAAGTGTGCCGCGAGTACCATCTGCCAGCGTATGCAAATAAAAGGACGTTGGTTCTTGTGACGAGTTATTCCGGAGAAACGGAGGAAACCCTAAGTGTGTTTCTTGAGGCTTTGAAAAAAAAATGTATGATATTAGCCATAAGTTCAGGCGGAACGTTGCAGAAATTCGCTGAAGAGCTATCTGTGCCTCGTTTGCTTGTTCCCAGCGGAATGGCACCACGCGCCACTCTGCCGTATCTTTTCATACCTTTACCAACCATCCTTCAGAAAATCGGAAATGCGTCGAACGTAGACCGAGAGCTTATTGAGACCGTCAATATCTTAAAGCAAGTTGCCGCTGAGAACTCGCCTGAAACTCCGTTAGACCACAATCCCGCAAAGATCTTGGCGAGTAAAATCTTGGGAACAACCCCCGCAGTCTATGGATTTCAATTCTATCGAGCTGTTGCTCAACGTTTCAAAACGCAGATCAACGAGAACAGCAAAAACCCGGCAAAATGGGAGATCTTCCCAGAACTCGACCACAACGAGATTGTAGGCTGGGAAAAAGCAAAAGAATTCGCAAAACATTTTTCTGTGATTTTCATTCGCGACAACGAGGAACCAAAGGAAATAAGACGAAGAATCGAAGTCAGCCGAGAGATAATCAATCAGGTACTGACCAAATTGTTCGAAGTCTGGAGTAAAGGTGAGACCAAGCTGGCCAAAATGTCATCCGTCATTTGCACGGGAGACTTCACAAGCGTCTACCTTGCCGTGTTGCGTGGTATTGATCCAACGCCTGTTAAGTCAATAGACGTGCTCAAGCGAAAGCTCAAAGAGACAGGTAACAAAGAAAAGACCATTAGTGAACTTCAAAAACTTGCGAAGAAGTAACCGCATCGGCTAGGCTTCTTCACTGACAAATTCGGCGAACAATTCTTCAGCAGTCTCCAGAGGCATCAGTTGAGGCGGATGTTTGAAGGCGTAAGCACAGATCGGAAGAATCGCACCGTTCAGTTTCCTTTCTCTGGCTATCTTGACTGCCCTTATCACGTCCAACAAAACTGAACCTGCGTTTGGTCCATCAACTGTTGACAGTTTCAGATCCATTTGCATTGGAACATTGCAGAAGTATGTCCCTCTTATCCAGAAATAACTGTCACGCCTGTTTTGAAGGAAATCGACGTAGTCAGTCGACCCGGCTACGACTGATGCAGAATAAGGCAACGCAGCTTCAACAGACTTGGTCTTCACAATCCGCTTGACATCTTTTGTACGCTCCAACGTATCCAAAGACTCTGTGCCACCACCGACGTCAAGTTGATAGGTTTCCGTTACTCGGACCCCGTGCATCGAAAGAAGATTCAACAGAGTCTTGTGTAGAGTCGTTGCCCCTACTTGGTCGATTAAGTCGTCACCAACGATGGGAAGACCAGCCATTTCAAACTTTTTTGCCCATGCGCCATCGCTGGCGATGAAAACGGGAGTAGTGTTTACAAAGGCACAGCCTGCTACCATTGACTGTTCTGCATACCATTGAGACGCCTTTATTGCGCCGCTTGGAAGCAGGTTCAGCATGATTTCTGCATCACTCTCTTTCAGGATTAGAGGAACGTTTGCATCATCGCGACTGCTCACGTGAACAACGCCTTTCGTATATTCGCCGAGACCATCCAAGACGGGACCTTTGCTGACAATAACGTTGGAAAGAGGCATTTCCTTAAGCTTTGGAGCGTTGTTGGGTTCTGCGAAAATAGCTTCTGAAACATCTTTGCCGACTTTTCGATCGTCAATGTCGAAAGCCGCAGCGATCTCGATGTCACATGGATGATAACCGCCCAAAACACTGTTCCGAAGACCAATGTTCTTCTCTTCGCTGCCAGATTCACCGTAATATTGCAGTCCTTGAGCAAGCGCCGACGCACAGTTGCCAACGCCGAGCAACGCCACCCTTATCTTCGCCAAAGTATGACACCTTGTTCGAAAGCTTTTATCATCGATGCCTTAAAAAAGCCTACGCTACGTGCCACACGGTTCAGATAGTATTTGAGCGAAGGAGCATCTATTTTGTGGATATGGCCTCAACGAATTCGATAACAAGTCTTGTTGCGTTTCTCAAATCATCGATGTGAACAATCGAAGCTGGACCATGAATGTATCTGCACGGCACAGCGACTGTTCCGCTGGGCACCCCAGCTCTTGTGAGATGAATCGCCCCTGCGTCCGTTCCGCCCACAGGTACTTTCTTGAATTGGAAGGGTATAGCCTTGTCTTTTCCAGCCTTAATCAATGTCTTGAGAACTTGCGGATGAGTGAAGACTGATCTATCCATTATCGTCAACACTGGACCGCCCTTGATCTTGGATGACACTCGATCTGGTCTCGTACCTGGAACATCTGCAACAAATGTTCCCTCTAAAGCGAGCCCATAATCAGGGTCTACTTGCCATGCGGCCGTTCTCGCGCCTCTCATGCCGAGTTCTTCCTGGACCGATCCGACTGCTACGACGGCGCATGGAGAATCCTGTAGGGCTTTGAAGGCTTCGACGAGAACCGTGCACCCTGCTCTGTCGTCAAGCGCCTTCCCTCTATAATAGCCGTTTCCCAGATTAGCAAACTCGACATCAAACACACCCTGCATTCCAACGTCAGCGCCTTTCTTGTTCGCTTGACCTAAGCTGTCGGCTCCGATGTCGATGAAAAGGTCCTCTTTGGGGATCATTTTGTTCTGTTCCTCAGGCGCCATGATATGCGGTGGCTTCGTCCCAACGATCCCCTTCAAGTAGCCTCTGTTTCCCCTGAAAAGCACTCTCTGTCCAGGTATGACGTTGTTTGTTATGCCGCCAATCGTGTCGAAGCGGAGAAACCCGGTCTCTTCTATGAATGTTACTATGAAACCAACTTCGTCCATGTGGGCTGAGAGCATTATTCTCGGATGATCTTTCTTCCCTTTGTGATAGAACAACACGTTTCCGAGCTTGTCCACAATCGTCTTGTCAGCAAAAGACTCAAGTTCCTGCTTCAGTATTGCTGCGACATCTTCCTCGTTCCCAGACGGCCCGAAGGCGTTTGATAGCTTCTCGAGAAGCTCCATCTCCTTTGACATAGGACTCATCGATTGCTCTTTCAAGTCACTGATCGAGTTAAGGTTTATCCCTTCAGGTTCTGTTTTCAACGATCCCCACTTAGTAAGATTAAAGTCTCTGAGATGTTTACTCTAAGAAAGGCTGATAAAATGACTGAGGAAGACAGAAGACAAGACAAATTCACTGCCGTAAATGAGCTTGCTCGGCGTAGAGGTTTTTTCTGGCAATCGTACGAGATCTACGGCGGCGTGAGCGGCTTCGCGACCTACGGTTCACTGGGCGCGAGGTTGAAACAAAACATTGAAAGAAAACTGCGCGAGCTTTTCGTCAGCAAACTCGGAGTCTTCGAGATCGAATCTCCCGTGATTACCCCTGAAGTCGTGTTTGAAGCTTCGGGGCACGTTCATCATTTCAAAGAGCCGCTCGTTGAATGCGGGAAATGCGGGAAAAGATTCAGGGCGGACCATTTGCTTGAAGAGTTTGCAAACATTCGTGAGGCAGACGCTGAGAAGCTGACTTTGGAGGAGATAGACAATGAAATTCGAAAGAACAAGATGTTGTGTCCTGATTGCGGCGGTAGCTTCGGCAAAGCAGAAACCTTCCTCACTATGTTCAAGACCACGATAGGGCCATATTCCAAAGCAGTTGGTTATGGAAGACCCGAGGCTGCTCAGGGGATCTTTGTTGAATTCAATCGCTTGTTCGGGATGGCTCGAGAGAAACTCCCGCTTGGAGTTTTGCAGATAGGGCATGCTTTGAGAAATGAAATATCGCCAAGACAGGGTTTGTTGAGGCTGAGGGAATTCACGATTGCTGACCTGGAGTTTTTCTTTGACCCAGAAGAACCTGATTGTTACCTTCTCAAGGAAGTTGAGAATGAAAAACTTCGGCTTCTCACGACGAAGACAAGGTCAAAGGATTCTGAGAGTATCACGGAAGTCACCGTCAAGGAGGCGTTGAACAAAGGAATCATTACGCTGGAATGGCAGGCCGTGTTCATGGCATACGCAAAGAGACTGCTTGTTGACCTGGGCGTTCCATCTGAAAAACAGAGATTCATTGAAAAGTTCTCTTGGGAAAAGGCGCATTATTCTAGCCAGACTTTTGACCAGCAGGTTCTTGTTGAACGGTGGGGTTGGGTTGAGGTTTCTGGGCATGCTGACAGGTCGGATTACGACCTCAAGAGTCACATGGCAAGCAGCAATGCGGACATGCAGGTTTTCAAGGAATATGCGAGACCTGTTGAAAGAGACCAGCTTGCGCTGAAACCGGTAATGGCGAAATTGGGTCCGGTCTTCAAGGGAGAAGCTGGGAAAGTGGCTGAAATGCTTGCGAAAGTTGATCCAGCCGAATTTGAGTCGTCAATGAAGAAGGCTGGCCATTACATGCTTGGGAAGTACAAGATTTTGCCCGAACACGTCGATGTTCAACGTCAGAAGATTGTTGAGCGGGGGAGACATTTTATTCCGCACGTCGTCGAGCCCAGTTTTGGTTCAGATAGGCTTCTGTACGTGACGCTTGAGTATGCTTATCAGGTCAAGGAAGACAGGGTTGTTTTGGCATTTCCACGGGACATCGCACCAATCCAGGTGGGAGTTTATCCTCTCGTGAGTAAGGATGGTCTCGCTGAGAAGGCATTGGCACTCCATAGGAAGTTGGCGGATGAGGGTTTTCTCGCGGAATATGACGAGGCGGGGTCAATTGGTAGAAGATATGCTAGAGCAGACGAAGTAGGGTCACAGCTTGGTATTACGGTGGATTATGATACTTTGAAGGATAATACGGTCACCATACGAGACCGTGATTCGTGGAGGCAGGTTAGAACTCGGATAGCAGATCTGGGACAGCTCTTGCATGGATATTTCCGAGGCCAGATCGATTTTGACCAGTTAGGCAAGCCGATTTAGGATTTGGCGTTCAGCTAACTTTTTTAAGAGTATGATACATCTAAGGGTTAAGAAGTCGTCCCTATTTTGCGGGCGGGAAAACAATCTTGGTGCTTCCAGCAGAGACAGAAGAACGAGTGAAGCGTAGAGCGCTTAGCGTATGCCAAGACCATCTGCGAAAGGTTTTAGATTTGACGAGAAAGGTGCCGCAGATGATTGAGGTTTTCATGAAGAATGATAAAGAGAAGGCGACGCAGCTTTACGGTGAGATCAGGAACGGTCAGGAAGAGGTTGACAGGGCTAGGCGGCTTGTTTCGCAGGAGCTGGCTGAAATTGGTGCTATCCTGTTGAGCAGGGAGGATTTCTTAAGGTTTACGAACCTGACGAGTGAAATTGCAGATTTTTCTGAGGGCATTGCTTTTCGGCTTGATGAAATTGCGAATCACAAATGGAACGTTCCTATGGATATCAAGAAGGATTTGCTGAGGTTATCCGAGGGTGTTTTTGAAACAGTGCTGAAGCTCAGAGAGACCGTGATGGTTCTGAATTACGGTGCGTCGAAGACGATGGAAAAGGCTAAGGACGTTGAGATCGCAGAGCGCAAAGTGGACGCGATCTACCGTGAGCTTGAGATCAAGTTGCTTTGTAGCAAGATGGATTTTCCGGCCATGGTTTTGTTGAGGGATGTGACGAAGCTTTTGGAGGATTCGGCTGATAAGGCGGAGGATGCGGCTGACGCGGCTCGGATTCTTTCGTTCATGATGTGAAGGGCGAGCGCGCGGATGCCTAAGAAGATTGGCGTGGAGTTGATTGAGAATTTTCTGGTAGTGTGGAGTCCGAAGGATGGTTCTGAGCTTTACAGGAAGGGTTTTTACGGGAAGCCGCTTGGGATCGCGAAGCCTAAGGTTCCAGAGTTTGATGTTCCGCTTGTTCTTGATTTGATGGAGGGTTTGTACTTGGTTGAGGAAGGAGCGGTGGCCGTTTACGAGGGTGCTGAGAAGACGAAGGTGGGTTTGAAGAGGCTGCGTCAGATTTGTAAGCGGCTGTATGGAGAGTTTGATGTGAAATACGCTGTTTATCATGACCTCAGGGATAACGGGTTGATCGTTACTCCTGGGATCAAGTTTGGATGTGACTTCGCGGTGTATAGACAAGGACCTGGGGTTGAGCATGCGCCGTACATGGTGTCGGTTAAGGATGTTGAGGGTGAGTTGACGGCGACGGAGATTGTGAAGGCTGGGAGGCTTGCGACGACGGTTAGGAAACGGTTTATTGTGGCTGTTCCGGACGCGAAGAAAGGGAAGACTCGGTACTTGATTTTCAAGTGGTTCAAGGCTTGACGGTATGTTTCTGATTTCGAGTTGGTGACAAGTAACGAGTTCTTGTTGTTTTGGGTTGGAAAGCAGAGCCTCCCCCTCCCCCCTATGTTTTTTCGTGTAAAGGGTTGTGAGTGGGGTTTTATCTGGGGCTTTTTAGAATCTCGGGCACGGTTGGCGGAGCCCTTTCTATGATGTTTCAGTGCGGTGAGTTAATTCTAGTGGCCTCTGATGATTTCGCAGATTTCTTGTTCAAGTGTTGGGAATTGTTTCGGAGATTCAATGATTCTGCCAGCTTCCACGCCGTTTATGTCAAAGATGATGATGAGGGGAATCTTTTCGACTGCAAAAGTCAGGACTTCAGGTGGCGAGGGTGGAATTCGCCATTTAGAAGTGTGACTGAGCGGGTCTCCTCTTAATCCTCCAAACACTCGCACTTCTAACCCCGTGTTCTCTGCGATCAAGGCAAAGACAGGGATTTGTTGAGCACAGTCTTTGCACCACGAAGCGGAAAAAGCGACGATGAAGTAATTGCGAGCGTGCCTTTTCAATTCATCGATTGCGTCTGTCTGAAGTTGATATGTTTGCTTTTGCCACAGGTATTTCTCTTTGAAAGGTTCATCTAAACCGTCGATGTACTCGCTAACCAAAACTGCTCTTTTTCTGATCTCACAAAGATCTGCGTTCATTTTTTGAGACCTGGCAACTTTAGAAAAGTGTTCTCGTAAAAAGAGCTGTTGTTTGTTTCCTAGGAAGCTTTGAAAAAGGTCAAAGCAAGGATGATTCTAGCCAGGCATCAGCGTTTGGTTTTCGAATTCTCCCCTCACAAATTGATGAGGATATATCTTCGTCGCGGAAAGCGTGCAACCTTGCTCGAGAATCACATCGTCTGCTATGACAGAAATTGAGTCGATTTTTGTGGGTTTTCTTGAGCTTGAGTCAACGGTTACGTGGCGGCCTACGATGCTTTCTTTTATCTGAGCCTTATCTCCCACAATTACGCGATCCATTACTGCCGAGTTTTCTATCTCGACGTCCTTGCCTATTTTTGTGTAATTGTCTATGCATGAGTTCACTATTCTGACGCCGTCACTTATGTCGCAGTGTCTTCCGATAAGAACTGAACCTTCAATCGTGATTTTTCCCGCCTTTATTTTTTTGAGTATGTCTTGTCTTCTTCTCATCGATTCCGAGCTTTCACCCTGAACCCAAATTCTCTCTTTAGGACTGATTCTTCCGCCGAAGTCGGTTAGTGAAGCGAATTTTCCCTCAAGCATATCGTGCATAGCTTCAAGGTAGCGTTTCGGAGTGCCCACGTCGTACCAGCTTCCCTGTAGAGTGTAACCATAGACTGGTCTGCCAGTTCTGATCAGATATGGAATGAAGTCAAACCCAAAATCTAGCCGGTGTCGTTCCTTGATTACTTGTTTGACACCTTCTTCTTTGAATATTTTCCGTATCTCAGGGGAGACCATGTAGAGCCCGGTATTAGCAAGGTCCGACGGGGCCTCTTTCGGTGAGGGTTTTTCTACGAACCTTGCGATTCTCATTTCTTTGTTTATGTCAGCTATTCCGTAGCCTTCCACGTTGTCAACTTCTCTGAGGGCAATCGTCATCACGGCGCCTTTCTTCTCGTGGAAGTCAACGAGTTCTTTCACGTTTACGTCAAATATGTTGTCGCCTTGTACTGCAAAAACGGGATCTTTCACGTTGTAGTACTCCATGTTTATACTCGCCGAGTCTGCGCTGCCGAGGTCATTGACGTTGGGTTGATATTTGATGTGAACTCGCGGTTCTATTCCGTATCTGGCTGAGAAACCATAACCTGACTCGAAATAGTCGTGCAGGTCTCTGTAGTTTGTGTAGCCTTTGACGCCGAAGATATAGTTCTTTATTCCTTGGCGTGCAAGAGGCAGAAGTGAAAACTCTATAAGTGGTCTGTTCAACAATCGGAGGCACGCCTTGCTCGTCTCAGCCGTCAGCGGGAGCAAGCGGGTGGCCTTCCCGCCGACTGGGATTATTACTCTCAATCGATCAGTTGCATAAGTATCATTCAAGTTGAATCACCAACAAACTTCAATAAATTATCTACGTGAAACGTATTAAACTTTCGAATAACATACGAGTGGCGTGACTTCAGATGTCTGAATTCAAACGCGAATTTTATAACGGACATTGAAAGAAGACGGTATAGGTTCGAAAAGGAATGAGCAAGTTCAATGGGTATCTGCGTCTGATGCGTCCAGTGAACTGCTTCATGATGGGGCTAGCCGTGGTAGTGGGCGGGGCACTAGCCAGCCCCACCCGCATCGGCGAGGCGTGGTTGAGCATCATGTACGGATGCATCACAGGGTTTGCGCTCACAGCCGCGTCTATGGCAACAAACGACTATTATGACCGGGCAATAGATGCCATAAACGAGCCGAAACGTCCTATACCAAGCGGGATCATCAAACCCAAAGAGGCTTTAGCCTTTGCAGCGATTTTGACGGCAATTGGTTTTGTCGCCGCATACTTCACAAATGCAGTCTACCCTCTTCCTCTCTTGACGGCGATTATAGCCTGGGCAATATTCACTGCATACACCACAGTTGGAAAACGAAGCGGGCTACCGGGCAATCTGCTCGTTAGCGCATGTGTCGCGATACCGTTCATCTATGGAAGCGTCGCGTTGACCGCCGGAGTGGAACTGAATGTTTTGTTGTTTGCCTCGATGGCCTTTCTTTCAAACACGGGCAGAGAAGTGACCAAGGGCATCGTTGATGTCGAAGGGGACAAGACGCAGAACGTGAAGACCCTGGCAGTGCGCTACGGTGACAAGAAGGCAGCAGCGGCGGCCATTGTGTTCTTTTTGTCTGCCGTGTTGTTGAGCCCGATACCGTGGCTTCTGGACCTTGTCTCTGTGTGGTTCGTCCCTTTTGTTCTGGTGACAGATGTTGGGTTGGCAGTTTCCTCATTCATGCTCTTTCGTGACCATTCGAGGGAGAAGACAAGGAAAATCAAAAATACCGTGCTTTTATGGTTTGTTTTCGGGCTACTGGCCTTCATCTTCGGGCTGTTAAGGTGGCCGTGATGCTTGAAGGAGAATTGGCAACAAATGTCTTCTTAATGTTGGGCTGCTATCTTTATGTTTTGGCGGTCATTTTTGTCTCTGGCAAATTGGACAAGTTCCTAAGCATTTCCTCAAAGACATCGCGGAAGTTTTTGCACATAATGATCGGTAATCTCCCGTTCATAATTCCTTTTTTCACTTTAGCGATATTCCCGACTCTTGTTGCTGCACCGTTTATCTTGGTCACTTTTCTCGCGACTCCGTATTCCCCATTCAAGAGCGTCAACAGGAAATTGAAGGGTTTGTCTGAAATAACGGGAGAGGGACATCGGTGGGGCTTGGTTTTCTATGCAATTTCTTACACTTGCTTGGCATTTCTTTTCGCCCAGAAATCATACGTCATCGCTGCCGGAATATTGCCGATGGCATACGGAGACGCTGCCGCATCGATTGTGGGGGAGAAATTTGGCCGGCACAGGTACACGCTTGTTGCGAGGAAGAGCTTGGAGGGTTCTGCAGCAATGTTCCTAGTGACTCTAGCCAGCTTGACTGCAGGACTGGTCTTCTTTTCCGTAATCTATGGTTTCTCTTTTCTCTCGAAGATTCCCGCTTTGCTGGCAGTGGCAGTTGTAGCTACGCTTGTTGAAGGTTTTTCGCCAATGGGCTTCGACAACCTAACGGTGCCTGCGTTCAGCGTTTTGACTTTCTTGCTTTACGGTGGAGGTGCCTAACCGTTGGTTCTAGTTGTGATAGATGGGCTGGACGCCTCGGGCAAGAGTACGCAGGCTCTGAGACTTAAGAAGTCACTCAGAAAGCATGCAAAGACGGTTTTCCTTCGGATTCATCCCTCAAATGATAATTTCTTCGGAACTGAGGCGAGGCATTTCTTGTATCAGAGAGGTAAAGGCGCACATTTCGCCTCTGCCATTTTCTACATGTTCGACGTTGTCCGATCCATAATGCTGTTTTCATGGCAGAAATATGATTATGTCATTTTTGTGCGTTACTTGATGGGAACCGCGTATCTGCCCTCGCCCATTCACAGAATCGCTTATCAATTTTTCGCCTCTGTGGTACCCAAATCGGACTATATGTTCTTTCTCGATGTCCCTCCGGAAGAAGCCGACAAGAGGATACGACAGACTCGGAAACAGACCGAGATGTTTGAGACTCTAGAGGAATTGAAGAAGATAAGACGCAAGGCACTTACTTTGGCTTTAATAGACAAATGGAGAATCATAGACGCTGGACAGCCTGTATCCGAAGTAGAAAAAGACATCGAGACTGTTCTGCACCCATTGTTCTAGAAATTGGAAGTAAGATCGTCCCTGCAGTGAAAGCCTAGAGATGCAGACGACACAGTGGAAGCAAAACTCAATACCCAAGAGTCAGAAATAGATCTTGAGGAATATTGCTTGGTCACTCTGAAAGAGATGCCTCTTCTCCGATCCCACGAGTCTGACACTGCCATAAAGGGCAACAAGGATTTTCCAGAAAAGTTGAGTTTTGTTGAGTCTCTCTCAGAATTGTTCCTGCAGACTGCCAACGAAATGGATAGCAAAGTCCAAAGTCTTTCATCTAGTCAAGATGCAGCCTACAGGATAACCTTTAGAATTTTCAGAACAGTTAGATGCTCTCTGAAAGCTGCACTTGAAGGCTACTATGATGTGAGCATGGCTCTGTTGAGAATAGCATACGAAAATCACTTGCTCATGAAGCATCTTTCAGAACATGAGAAAGAGGCAGAGCTGTGGTTCAATGGGAAAAGGTTCTCTCCACACTTTCTCAGAGCAAGTGTTAGTTATTCAAGCAATTCCTTGTATCAAGAGATGTCTGAGTTTATTCATTGCAGCTTCAAGAGCAGCTTGTCTTTCACAGTAGTTGAAGAAAGACAGACGAAAGCAACCCTTGGAGAATACGACAAGGATCAATTTGGAAGATCTCTTCTCCTCATTCTGATGACTTTGGAGACTACGATGATTTGGCTGTCTCTCACACTTGCTGAAAAACTGATGGAAAATGAAGAATGGCATTCCACATTCAAGGCGACTATACCTAGAATTTGGAAGGCTCTCAAAACAGAATGCAAAACAAAAAGCTAGTTGACAAGTCTCCTCGTTACTGTTCCTTCTCTGTTGGACTCAGCTTAGACAACAACTGCTTGATTTCTGCCAATTGTTTTTGTATCTCCGATATTTGTTGATCCACTTGGGTTCTTCTTTTCAGCTCATCCCTCTGCATCTGAATTAACTCTATTACTGAACCCCAAAACTTACTTTCAGCCACAGTGGCTCTTCTCTGTGCCTCTGCCTTCCCTTCTTTGATTTCCTTCTCAATCTCATCTAGCTTTCCTGACTTCTCCCCGAGATCTAATTCTTCACACGCTGCCTCTATTATTGGCACTCCATAATCTGCATGATAGTCCATACTGTAATCTTTCAAGACTCCTTGAAAGTCAGTCAGAAAAATGCTCTTCTTTCCAAAAGCCTTCTCTAGTACTATCTGACATTGAGCAGCCCACTTCTTGACGTTTGGCAGAAGATCTCTGTCCTCAGTAACATAGTCATGTGTCAGGTCTCTTCCAATGGAAATTAGTTGTTCAAGTCGTTTCTTCAAATCTGTTATAGGCACTGATTGATCACACTCCACACTCGTTACAGGATCTAGGCTTTGTAACCTTCAAACGCTAAACAGACGACAAAGCTGACTGCAGCTATCCGAATGAGACACTCATCTTTGGTCTATACCAATACAGGGTGATTGGTGTGCTGCACTTTAGACAGTCATGGATAATCTTCTTAACACTCGTAGCATCCTTGTTTGATGGTTCGTCAAGTGATGCCCTAATGTGAAGGTCGTCAGGTGGATAGGCTTCATAGGGATTGCCACATTCAGGACAACTGAAAACTCTCTTTCTGGAATCTTTGCTCATCAGGTTCACCTCACAGATTTACTTTGACAGCTATCAGTCCGAAGGCTCCAAGGAGAGCAAGAAACACAACGACAGAATATATTATAGAGGTTTCAGGAGCCACACCTTTGCTGATGAAATACTCGTTACTGTAGTAGAGTCCGCCACAAGCTACGATGACTCCTACAAGGATGAAGACAAGTCTTCCTTCTCTGCTCAGAAGATCACACTCCCTTGAGCCTGTCTCTTTGATTGTAGTCCTTTATTAAAGTGGTGATTGACGTGACTGTTAAATAATATGTTAGCTTTCTTATGACATTATAGAATCATCCCAAGGAAGATTGATAGAAGTCCAATGTTGTATAGATAGGTATTCATGACTCTAGCTTCCCCCAAATGTTTTGCCTCAGAAGGCTGTCGATATCTTTCCTCAATTCTGCCTCTGATTCTCTAAGCCTATTGGAGAAAGCATCATAAAGTTTCTCCTCATCAAGTACTGCAAGGATCCTCATTTCTCCCACTTTTTCAGCCTCATAGTTGTGACATTCTATTCTGAAGTAGATGGAAGCAAACTGCGTTTTGACTTCGTGATTTATGAGATTCAACCATCCTGATGCCTTCCCACTCTCCCACATATCAGTTGGCAGAAGGTTCTCTTTCCCTGTTAGGAACTTGGAGCATGACTCAAGCTCCTTCTTTATCTCCTGAAGGAATTGTTGCCTGTCCTTTTCCCTGTCATATCTCTTGGCAAGCCATTGAAGCCCAAAAGCTGCCAATACACCAAAGAAAGTTGCAAAAAACGGAATGAATGGAACGAAGAGCTGCAAATCCATAATTCACACTCCCTAGTCTCTCTGTGGATGATCCCGCTAATAAAACACTGTGTTTCCTTTGTCGTCTCCAAAGAACAACCAGAGAGAACCATTCCTTTTATGACTGCCAGATTCAGAATTCCTCAAAAGACAAGGTTTACTTCTGCGTTAAATGGCAAAGACATATTTTGAGTCTGTGCATACACAGTCATGGTAGCTATGAGCAGCTCTGTGCCTACTGAGATGACCATTAGAAACTTCTTGTCAAAAGAATTGGAGAAGAGGAGTGTCAAAGTGTCCACTGAATGGTCGTATACCACTCCAATTGGTCGTCTTGTTCCTGACTTGCTCCTTATGAATGGTGCACAGTATGTTGTTGAGACCAAGCTTGGTGCTGCAGCTAAACTCCTGGATGCCATAGTCAGACTGTACGATTATTCCAAATACACTGATGCCAAAGGTGCTTTCGCAATCCTTTTTCCTGAAGAGCTGAGGCATCCTTGGCCTGTTGAAATGCTAGAGAAAATAGCACTTGATCCCAAATTGAAGTATGTCACCACTGCAATTTTCAAGGACTTCAGAGCTAGTTCGAAATTTGAAGGCAATCTTTCTGAAGTGGCTGATTGGATTGCTGCCCAAGTGTTGAAGCCTCTTGCTGTTGAAGCTGACACAGGCTTTGCAATTAAGGTCTTGACTGAGGCTGTGGAAGCCATCAATCTCAGCGTGAGGAGCCTGCAGAGTAAAGATCTTGAGGAGATCTTTGGTGGGAAAACAGTTTTTGAGAATATTCTGCAGTATGAGGAAGGGCATTATCCTCTTGATGAAATGAGGCAGGCAGCAGCATATCTCTTGATCAATCAAATCATCTTCTACCATGTTCTTTCAACAGCCAATATCCAATTTGAGGCAATAGATGAAGCCAAGATCGGAAAACCTGTTGACTTGCTCAGATACTTTGAGGCTGTGTTGAAGATAGACTATACTTCTGTTTTTGGCTTTGATGTGGTTTCTAAGCTACCACGAACTGCAACTGACATTATAAAGAATGTAGTAGTTGTTATCAAAGCCCTTGCACCTGAGAAGATTGGACATGACATTTTGGGCAAAATCTTTCATGAGTTGATACCATTTAACATAAGGAAGGCTGTTGCAGCTTTCTATACAAACAATGAGGCAGCAGAAATGCTGGCTAGTCTGTCCATAGACAAGGCTGATGCAACAGTTATGGATCTTGCTTGTGGTAGTGGCACACTCTTGGTTGCTGCATATCGTAGAAAGAGAGAATTGCTTCAGTGTGGCAAGAGTGGCATCTCATTGGAAGATCACAAAAGGTTCTTGGAACATGATCTCACAGGTGTAGACATAATGCCTTTTGCAGCTCACCTTGCAGTTATGCACCTGTCTCTTCAAGCCCTACTTCACGAAACAGAGAAGGTCAGAGTTGCAGTATGGGACTCAACAGAATTGAAGCCCAACATGAACATTCCTGCAATTTTCAGTGAATTGAAAGCAGCCTATAGAAAGCCAACTTTAGATATGTTCAAAGACAAGTTTGTGATCCCAAAAGATGCTCACATCCAAAAAGGTGCAGTCACTCTTGAAGGAGTGGGTGGACAAGAAATCCCGTTAGAGAAAGTGGATCTTGTCATAATGAACCCACCTTTCACAAGACAGGAGAGACTTCCCAGAGAATACAAAGATTCACTATTCAAGAGACTGGGGGAATACAAGAGTCAGTTAAGTGGGCAGTTGGGGCTCTGGGGATATTTTCTCTTGTTGGCTGATAGATTCGTAAAGAAAGAAGGCAGAATTGCTCTTGTCTTTCCTTCAAGACCTCTAAGTGCCAAATCTGCAAAACAGATCAGAAAATTCATCTCGACAAACTATGATGTTGAGTATATAGTCACAAGTTGGCAGAGAGCAGCCTTTTCAGAATCTACTCAATACAGAGAGATTCTTCTGATCTTGAGAAAACTGCATTCTAGGAGAAAGCATGAAACACAGACATGCAGAATTGTGAATCTCAAGTCATTGCCCAGGAACATGGAAGAAGCTCACTCAATGACAGATGAAATAAAGACAGTGACATCTGATTACAACAGTGATCGAATGATGGCTACAATCGTCACTCAAGAGGAGCTTGAGTACACTCTAGACAACTGGTTTGTTCATGTTGCTTCATTTGATCCGAAAATATCGAAGACATGGGTGACTTTCAGTGCTCATGCCATCAAGAGGCTGTTGCCTTTCAGCAATTACATCAAGAAAAGGAAATTGGATGTTATCAGAGGTGTGGAGACTAGAGGGCAATATGGATTCCCATTCTTTGAAGCTTTTATCGTCAGAGATCAGAACAAAGCTCTGAAGTCTCATGATCTTTGGTATGCCGAGAAAGTTGAAGACAGAACAATATTGGCTAGGAACAGATTCACTAACGAAACAATTGAGATTGGAAAAAAGAAGCTTTGTTATGGAATCAGAAGGGCTAGTGGCTTGAACACTATTGACCTATCAAACTCTCAAGACTATGTTGTGATAGAGCCTTTTGAAGGAATAGAAAGGTTCCTGCCTTCAAAGTCTGTTGACAACTTCAGAAGCCACTCTCAATCATGGAAGAAGTATGTCCTAAGCAGGTTTGGGGAATTCTTGATCTCTAGACGTTTTGATCTTTCAGCTTCAGGCACACATTTCTTGGCCTATTATTCAGCAGAGCCTACCACAGGCCAGAACCTGTGGAGTCTCAAAGGAGTTGATGAAGAAGAGGCTATGATCTTGAGTCTGTGGTTCAACTCTACACTGAATCTCCTTCAGATATACCTTCAAAGAATGGAGACGAGAGGAGCTTGGATGGAGATAAATGATGGCATGATAAACGACTTCCTGCTTTTTGACATTGACTCTTTGAAAAAGAATGAGAAAAAACGTTTGTTAGACCTGTTTGAGCAAGTGAAGAACATAGAATTTCCCAGCATCCTTGTTCAGTTGAAGACCAAGTTTGCTCCTAGAAAGGAAATAGACACCGTGCTTCTTGAATTATTGGGCTACTCAAGCAAAGAGGCAGATCAACTCCTTGACTACCTGTATCCTGCATTAGCTGAAGAAATTGAAAAGCTGAAAACCATGATGGAAGGTTAGCACGCTTCTTTTGGATAGAAAGTGCCTTGTTTTTCATAGCTACCAACTTCATACACAGCAAGGGGACACTTCTCGTTGGGATATTCCTGCTTCCAATCGTGTTGCTTACATATGATTAGATCGCACTCTTTTGGATCATGCCCATGCTCCTTGAACGTGCTACTAAACTCTTCAAACTCTACATTCAATGCCTCAAATTCGTCTCCAATTCTCCTTACAAGAAAACCATCAGGATATTTCTCACGAAACACAAGATCAATGTCTTCTGTAAATGCTAGGTCACTTCCAAACTTGAATATTGTGTAGTCTTCATATTCCCTTCTACGCATCAGTTTATCGACTTTTTCAAGAAGGCTCTCGTCCTTTTTCCAAGGAAATGCGTCAAAGACAGAGGAATGTTTTCGTTCCTCGACTTTCTTTAGCATCAAATCTCTGATGGCTTCACTGATCCCACCTTTGTAGAAAGGCTCTATCACTCTCTTGCCAAACTCATGAAGGAGTCCTGCTGGGATGTCATAGATCGTGATGTTTACAGAACCTTCAAACAACTTTTTCTGTCCATTTTCAGCCATAGCATGTTCCCTTCAATAACCGTATCATCACTCGTGGAATATCCTTTATGAAACTAACTACACCTTTCAACTAGTCCTGGCAACATCAAAAGACTCAGAGACGTAGACGACAAAGGAAAGTGGAATAGAGGCTCCTTATTCCCAGATATTCTCTTTCAGAAGATCATCAATGAGCTGAATAAAAAGCTAGAGCTTCCTGAGAAATCTGACTGCAGAGTTGTTCAAGACTAGCAATCTCAATTTAAGATATTCCAAGATCGATCCTGAAGTGAGCTTCCATAACCTTATCTTCGTTAAAGACAATTCAAAACTCCTTACAACAATTTTGGAGATCTTATCCATGTCAAACAGAAAACAATCAAATCCATCACTCATGACAAAATAGCCTGAGCCTGTTCCAATAATCAATCCACCACCAACCAATTCTCCCAATCTTGAACAGGATATGGCTCTTTCAAGTTTCTCCAAGAAATTTACATCAACGTTCCACTTTACTCCCTTTACCAAGGCAGGAAATAGCTGCCCAAGCACTTGGACGGGTATGAAGTCAACTTCAAGATCAGCCCATTGTGGATCATCAGTCTTGACATTTTGGATGATGGATTGCCAATTGTGTCTCATTTCCTGAAATATCCTTTCCATAAGTAATTTCCAATCAAACTCTATCTCTGCCAAAGGAATGTGCTTGTCTTGACCTTCAAGTGTCTTGTGAAAATCAATCAAGGATCCTCTGAAGAACATTGAATAATGAACATGTGGATTGGCAAGATCCTTGAACAACATCAGATTCTTTCTCATGGCAAAGAACAGGACATCAGCTAGTTTGATCTCCATAGGCATTGGAAAAAGAATTCCTTTGTCTTTCTGTGGACTAGACACCTTCTAGGATCATCTCAGTGTCGTGTTATCAGGGTTCAAGACTCAATGAATGATTGCCTGTTGGTTCCATTCTCAACATCCTATTGGCATTTCTCCACAACTTCACTGCCAAAGCACATGTTCCAATCACCACAGCCACGATCACAAACAAAGTTATGACCACCCAAGTTTCTATGGAAGGAAGAAGGGGACGAAGAAGGAACAAAATTATTGCTGCAGTCAATGCTTCTATTATGGGGTCTCTAATGTTTTTTTGAAAATCACCAAGTGCTTCCATTGTTATTTTAATTTTGAGTTTGGGATCTTGTGCGTCCTTGGTCAGAATTCTTGCTGTTCCTTCCTTTGCGAGCCTTTGGACAGGCTTGCTCCCCACAACTCTTCCTAGGTGTAAAAAGATCCACTCTTTGTAAACATACCATGCTGATAGAACAAGGAGCTTGGGCACAGAAATAAATGTCAAGAACAAGGCAGCTACAAAGACAGATTGGTTTACAACTTCAGGGGAAAGAGACATCAGATCACCACTCTCTAGTCTCTATGCAAGATGGGGATAAAAGATGAACAGCAGAGTCGTTTGCCGAAGCGTTTTTGTCATCAGACAGGAGAACGACCAAAATATGCCACAGACGCCTAATAGCCCAAAGCATGTATACTTATACATTTTTTTGTATATTCCTAGATAACATATTTGGCGATATATCCACCCACTTGTGGGGTTTCATATTTCTACTGATGAGTATGTGTCGGAGGCGTGGCAACACTCTATATATATCAGACATAAATACACTAAACATCAAAAGAGCATATGAGGATATCAGTAAAGGAAGGAGAACTATGGAAGAATGCCCCAAATGCAAGAAATGGACACTTTTCTACGATCCAAGAAAGGAAACAATGAACTGTGCAAACTGCAATTACCAACAGAGTGTAAAATACGAAGCTTTTGTAAAAGAAAAGAACATCATTGACTTGTTACTTTATCCAACATTGAAGGAGTCAAAACTTACAAGAATTGAAGCATGATGCTTGAGTGGAATTATTCTCCACGTGGCTGTCCAAATAGCCCAAAATAGGCTCGTGCCTTCACACCTTCAAACTTCCTGACGGGCACGTTGCCCTCACGAAGAAGATTGACAGAGTCTTGGTCAGGATAAGGTTCAACAAACACGACGACAGCAAGTTTGCTATTTACAATCTTCTTCGCACAACTGTAGCAGGGGAATGTCGTTGTGTGAATTGTGTATCCCTGAATGTTTCTGCTCCCAACATTTAAAATGGCTTTTTCCTCTGCATGCAAGGCAGCACAGCGATCCAGTGCTTTATCGCTTATGAAATATTTGTCTAGATCAAACCCACATTCCAAACAGAGAAATGGTGGTTGTGGGTCTTTTATCACGTCGCCACATTTGGGGCATTTCTGTCCCAAACTCTCTAGTTTTTGGAAATGCTTAATCTTGTAGATTTCTCTGCTGCACTTGTTGTATTTGGTCTTGCAGGTTTCTATCCCCGGAGGAGTTTCATTGTAACCAACAGAAATAACGGCGTCGTTTTTCTCATCCACTATTACTGCCCCAACACGTCTCTTGAGACATTGTGACATTGAAGCAGCAGTATATGCCATAGCCATATAGAGCTCAAAACTGGAAGGAGGACGACTCCACTCTCCTTTTGTCAATGAGATGTATGGGCTAATTTTGTCTCTCATTTTTTCAATTTGGACTGTTTCGATTGGATAGGGTTTGTCATTATCAATCATTACATCAGCATCATCCACGCAGAGCTCGACTTGCTGCCCATAACTTGTCCTTTCATCATTCTTGTCACGATTATCGTCTATCTCGAATTGACTGTCGTCCAGTTTCAAGTCGGTATAACGCTTCTTCACCCTCTCCCACCTGTTTACGGTGGCACAATCCACTGCGAACAAAAAGAAATTGCGAAATCTCTTGCGAAAGTATTCGACTTCTCCAACATTTCTGATGTTGTCAAAAACCCAAAGCTTTTCATTGTTTGCATTCTTTTTTGCTTCTTTCGAAGCCAACTCTCCGAGATAGTAAGTCTTCTTCTTCTTCTCACGCAGCTTATCGCCTATGTCTTGCAGCTCCTTTCTTGGTGCATGGTCGCTTGACACTCCTGGATGTTTCTTTTCCCATGCCTCTTTGACATACTTCGAAAGAGAGAACGGTTGAAAGCCAAGCTGCACGAGAGACTTTCTCAGAGTGGAACAGCCACTACCAAAAGAACCTGTTAGCCCAACGACGAACCTATCTTGGTCATTGACCATGTGACTCACAATTCAAGTATTGCTCTTTCACAGTTTAAGATTTTGCCTAATGGATGCAGAATTATATGAATGTATGTTCTAATACTTGGAATTATAAGGGACCATTTTCTAGTACTATATGAGGAAGGATGCCTCTTCGTGACTGCTGATGAGGAAACCGCTTTTGAGTATGCTCTTCGAGGAAAGGACTGGAAGGTCTATTGGCTGCTTCTTAGGAATGGTCGACCCATGAGCGTACGAGAAGTTCAAAGGATTTTGCATTTCAGCAGTCCAAGCGTGGCGCAACATCATCTGGAGCAACTGCGCGAACTTGGTTTAGTCGTAAAGCAGGATGTTGGCGGCAGCTATTCTTTGGTCAGTGAAGTCAAGATCGGAGTCTTGAGGCATTTCATTAAACTGGGGAAGATGCTTTTCCCAAGATACTTCTTCTATGCTTTGTTCTCCACGACATTTTATGCTGCCTACATTGCAGTCTTAATGCATGGCTTGACAAGAGAAAACCTCTTTATTCTCTCGTTCGGAGCGATAGTGACGGCGATTTTCTGGTACGAAGCAGCAAGAGTATGGTCCATGAAACCGTTCTAATTTCTCTACCGCATGTTCTGGTGCATACTCTTCCTACTAGGGCTCATAACGTCGAAGAAAATCTCGAGGCCTCGCTGACCCTACTGCCCTTTTTTGCAGACAAAACGCGCTTCACGAAGATCTTCTGGCATGAGACTCACCAAGTTTGGCAGATGCGACCGTCCTAAATGTTAGAACATGTTGTCCTAACGCTTAGGATAATATGACTGACATCCGCTACACTATGTAGCGGAAAAAGATGGTTCAGCAAGAAGTCAAGAGAAAAACTCGAATCTACGGCACAGTTGCTGTCCTTTCAGCCATGATTTTGGTTACGCTAATATTCTTCTTAGGTTCAACGCCAAGCTTAACGCCTAACTTGCCAGAAGCCTCATCCATGCAAACTTTCACTTCTTACGAAGAACTCAGAAACTACCTTGTAACCAACCAAGGAACGACAACCAATTATGGCGGAGGTCCATTGGACGCACAGTTCTTCATGTCTGAAGGAGTGGTTCCGAGCGCTATCGACCAAGGAACCAAAATTAATTCTTACTCGACTACAAACATCCAAGTCGCCGGAGTTGATGAAGCAGACATCGTGAAAACCGACGGCAGATACATCTATACTGCGTCCAACGATTTTTCAAACGGGCAGAACCACGTGTACATTGTAAAAGCCGACCCACAAGATCCCAGGGCAATCGCAAAGATCACGCTCGACAACAACACTTACCTAGCAGGAATGTTCCTGAGCCAAGACGGCAACAAACTCGTGATAATCGGAAGCCAGTACCAGATCTATGCTTACGATACCAATGTTGCACCAAAAGAAGCCGTGATTTATCCTTATCGAAGCGCAGTCAAAACGTTCATCAACGTTTACAACATCTCCGACAAAGTTTACCCAACATTGGCAAGGAATATAACGCTAAGCGGAAGCTACTTCAGCAGTCGAATGATCGGCAATTACGTATACATCGTCGTCAGCGAATCAGCCTCCGTCCTCCAAAACGGTGACCTGCCCCTGCCCACAGTGTACTTGGAAACAGGAACCACAGACATCACTCCGTCAAGTATCTACTACACAGACAAGGCATACTATGGTGAAACAGGGAACAATTACTTCACTTACACAAGTTTCTTTGGCCTGAACATCCTGAACGATGATCAAAAATTGACCAACATGACTGTCTTGATGGGTGGCGCGAGCACAATGTACGTTTCGGTAGGCAACATATACGTGACCTATCCAACGTGGAACAGTGAGCAAGGCGATTTCACGTCAATCTACAGAGTAAGCGTAGCACAGGATAAATTTGCGTTTGAGGCAAAAGGTAGCGTGGCAGGATACATCCTAAACCAGTACTCGATGGACGAGTACGACGGATACTTCAGATTAGCCACGACAACTCAAAAAGAGACAACGCAGAACTTCGTGTACGTCTTGAATTCAAACCTCACCACGGTGGGGGAAGTCAGACTTGAGAACACTGAACTGAGAGAAAGAATACAGTCTGTTAGGTTCATGGACGAGAGAGCCTATGTTGTCACATTTGAATTCAAAGACCCATTCTTCGTACTTGACATGAGCAATCCTGCCTCGCCCAAAGTGGCTGGCAAATTGGAAATTCCAGGATACAGCAGCTACCTGCACCCGTATGACGCAGACCATATCATTGGAATTGGAATAGAGAACAGTATAGTGAAGCTGTCGCTTTTCGACGTGACAAATGTCAGCGCACCTTTAGAGATGGCAAAGTACATCATAGGAGGCGACTGGAGTTCTTCTGAGGCGCTGAACGACCCGAAGGCTTTCTTATTCGACAAGGCAAAAGAATTGCTAGTAATTCCAGTCACGATAGTCCACTACGGCGTAATAGATGGCGGCTCTGCAATAATAAACGACACCCGCATAGAAGCCGGAACAGTCTTCTCGACACAAGCCTATTGGCAGGGTGCACAAGTATTCAGACTCACCCTAACCGGCGGCTTCGAGTTGAGAGGCGGAATCACACATCAAGACAACAGCACAATCCAGGAAGGCTACTGGTACGGAGACTACAGCAAGAACGTTAACAGAGCACTGTACATCGAGAACCCGCTGTACCATGACACGCTGTACACGATATCCAACGCAAAAGTGAAACTAAACAGCCTAACGGACCTAACGGAGATAGCAGAGATCAAACTGAGCTAAACCACACTCTTTTCCTCTTTCTTTTCTAACGCGATGGTGTATTGTGAAGACGTAGTCTGTCAACTCGGTTCCAGATGGACTGTAACATTCGTTTCCACAAAATGCTCTTTAATCTGCTCCTCAATCTGCGACGCGATTCTATGAGCCTCTTCAACTGAGACCTGTTTTGTGAGACTGCAATCGATATTAATGTAACGTCTCTGACCGGCAACATAGGTTACTATTCGTTTGACGCGGAACGCTCGCTGATAATTGTCAGCTATCCCGTGAATTAACCATCTGACCTCGCCATCGTCCACCGCCGCGCCTTCCCTCTTTCTCCGACTGAAAGGTGCCATTGAAACAGCCACATTTTCGACGTCTTTCACTCCATGGACGATTTTGTCCTCGATCTGTTCTGCGATTTCATGTGCCTTCTCAACGGACAGTTTCGGGTCCACATAAGCATGCAGCGTGATGTAAAGTCTGCCCTCAGTATACGTCGCATTGACGTCGTGGGCCTCCTTTACGCCTTCGACCTGAGAGGCAAGTTTCTCCACCAATTTCTCTGTTGGCATCCGGGATTCGTAAGGCTCTGTATGCAGCGACACCTCAGCATTGCCCAAGATTTTCTTAATCGTAACTTCTGCTTTTGACGCCAAATCGTGAGCCTCTTCAAGCCCCATGCAATCGGGAACCTGCAACGTAGCCCTGACAAACGATTTATCTCCAGCCTTCCTGATCTTCAAGTCCTTCAGACTGCAAATTCCCTTCGTGCCAAGAATCTCTTTCCTGACTCTTTCGACCAAGTCTTTCGAAACCGTGTCGGTAAGCTCCAACCCACTACTCCAAACAAGTCTAATGCTGAAGTAGCTCAGTAGCCCCCCAAGGAAAATTGAAGCAAGAGAATCTCCGAAATAGAATCCAAGCGTGGCCAATCCGAATCCGCAGAACGCGATCACCGTAGAACTCAGGTCTGCAAGTGCATGGTAAAACCCGGCCTTCATCGTGGTGCTTTCGCCCGTTCGTGCCCGTAAGAAACTTCGAACCCTGTAGAAGTCTATGCAGAAAGTGTAGGCAACTGCAATGAAGCCTACATATTCCAACCCCAAGGTCACTGATTGCCCTCTTATTATCTTCAGAATGGCCTCATAGATTATCAACATGGCGATGCCTATGAGCGAAACCCCGCCTATGAGACCGCCTATTGACTCGAACTTTTCGTGTCCATACATGTGTTCTTCATCAGCAGGTTTGAC